>Ga0335072_10002592_pt1 | contig 27925 bp, 20 predicted proteins | sample Lox_Sample_21_FD_206725 | JGI IMG/M metagenome (GOLD analysis project Ga0335072, IMG submission 206725) | Soil microbial communities from Loxahatchee National Wildlife Refuge, Florida, United States - Lox_Sample_2.1 | ecosystem: Environmental > Terrestrial > Soil > Wetlands | place: USA... | reverse complement strand
GTCAACAAGTTGAAAATAAAGCAGTTTTTAAGTGCGGTAGTGGTGAAATTGGCAGACACACCATCTTGAGGGGGTGGCGCCCAAAAGGCATGGGGGTTCAAGTCCCCCCTTCCGCACCAAAAATTCCGCCGCGCCCGAGAAGGTTGAGAACCGCGTGATTTACCTCGTTACCGCTATCCACATCATCGTTTGTATTCTGCTCATCGTGATCATCCTGCTGCAGCAGGGCAAGAGCGCCGACCTGGCCGCGGCCTTTGGCGGGCAGGGCTCGCAGACGGCCTTCGGACCGCGTTCGGCCGCGAACCTGCTGACCAAAACCACGACCTGGCTCGCGGTGGTGTTCGTGCTCACTTCCATAACCCTGACGGTGATGATGCAGCATCAGACGGCACATCACACCTCGGTGTTGTCGGGGACGACGACATCGCAGCCGGCGAAGAAGTAACCACCCAACGGGACTGAACGCAGAACGGGCAGGCTCTCTGGCCTGCCCGTTCTGCGTTCAGAAGTTGAAATACGCTCCGATCATCGGCTCGGCGGTGTGGGTGAAGGTGCCGGTGGAGGAAAACAGCTTGGTCACATTGGGCGCGGAATAGAGATTGCCGCGGTACTGCAGGCGCAGGCCGAGGTGCGGGAGCAGGCCCCAGTCGAGTCCGGCTCCATAAACGTAGACCGCCTTGGTGCTGGTTTGGGTGGGGCTGGCGCTGGTGGTGATGGTGGGGCCCGACGATACGCACTCGGGGCAGCCGTAGCTGGTGGTGGTGACGGTCGCCTGCCTGCTGGCGGGCACGTCGAGGAGCAGGCCGACGCCGAGCACGCCGAAGGGCCGCAGATTAGCGATGTGCAGCGAGGGCACCCAGTCGACGGTGAGCTCATGCGCGTTGGCGCTAACCGACTCGGTCGAAGAGGAGCACCCACCAAGGGGAGATACCGGGCAGTAGACCACGGGATTTGAGTAGGTCTGATTGTCGCGATTGAAGGAGTAGGTGCCTTCAAAGCCGAGAATCGGATTCGAGATGTGCCGCAACTCAATCAGGCCTCCCGCCTGGTTTGCGGGACTCTGGATCGTGCCGTTGCCGGTGGTGGTGCCATTGAAGGCCCCGTAGACACTGGCGGCAACGCTGGTCTGGGCTGAGGCCGAGTGCACGGCGCCGAGGATGGCGAAAGTAAGAAACGATATGGCCAGGTACAAACGCGGATAAAGCCGAATCGAACGAACCATGATTGACCTCCTGATCCAAAATGGGCGACGCAAGCGTAATCGCTTGGACTCGGAAAGCCGGCTCGATGTTGCGGCCCGTGCGCAGGGTGGAAACCAATGCGAAACTCCACTGATACGCCTAGCCGGCGAGCGACGGGTTCGCCGGCGCACAGTAAGTTCCATAGAATCAATGAGATTTTGGAGGATCGGCGGTGTCAGGCGGCGGAAGAATCGTGCTTGTCGCTGCGCCGGGACTCGATCTCGGCGATGGTGCGCAGCAGGGAGCGGCGCAGCTCAATCAACCGGGGATCGTTGGGAGCAAGCTCCTCGTTGTGCTCGAGCCGTCGAAGGGTGCTGCGAAGCACGTCAGCGAGCGATGGGACAGTAGGCATAGACAGAATCCGAAATGTCAGATTGTGACATAGGATGCAGCATCATTCCTCAATGGTTGACCAGGATGCCAGGAGTTTTCCGATTACGGGTCGGCGAAACCGGCCGCCATTTCCGGCTGGGCTTGAGCGCCTCCCCCCTGCCCTCTTTGGGTAGAGAATGGAGTTCATGATTCTTGAGACATTTCCGGTCGGCCCGCTGGCCTGCAATTGCACCATCGTGGGCGACGAGACAACCGGCGAGGCGATGGTGGTCGATCCCGGCGACAACATCCTTTATATTGTGGCCCGTCTCGAGAAGCTGGGGCTGACGCTGAAACAGATTGCGGTGACCCATGCGCACATCGACCACGTGGGCGGCGCGGTGCAGCTCAAGCGGGCGACTGGTGCGCCTATCTTTTTTAATCAGAATGACTTGCCGCTTCTCAAAATGATGGATATGCAGGCCGGCTGGCTGGGTATCGAGACTCCTGAAGTGGCCCCGCCGGATGAGAGCGCAGAGGACCACATGGTGGTGGGGTTGGCGGCGTACCCAGCGACGGTGCTGCACACGCCGGGACATACACAGGGGAGCATCTGCCTGCACTTTGCGGCCCAGCGGCTGCTGCTGGCCGGCGACACGCTGTTTGCCGGGTCGATTGGGCGAACGGATTTGCCCGGTGGCGATGGGCACCAGATTCTGCGTTCGCTGCACGATCGGGTGTTGACTCTCGAGGACCAGACGCGGGTAATTCCGGGGCACGGTCCTGAGACGACGATCGGCGAAGAGCGTGCGACGAATCCGTTTCTCAGGGATTAGGGTGTAGCGGTTAGCGTTCAGGAAGTGGGGCCGCTGCCCCATTCAAGCCAGAGGACGGCTGGAATGGGCCGTCCGCGATATGATCGAGGCATGACGCTGCTCGACGTGATGTACCGTTATGAGGGCCATCCAACCGATGCGGTGATGGCCGCAATCGGGAATATGCGCGAGGTGTACGGCATCCGGCGCATCTCCCTGGACGATGAGTGGAAGACGATCCGCGTGGAGTTCGACGCGACCCGGCTCGCAGCCCCCACCATCTTTCAGCTTCTGCGCAGCGCCGGGCTGGCGGTCGTGGAGCAACTGCCGCTGATCACGGCTCAGTAGTCTCCAGCCACGAAACTCCTCCCGCTTCGGCCTCGCTCCGCAGCTCGCCGCAAGAACCGCGTCAGAATTTGCAGGAGATGCCTACGAGCGGCGTCGGCCGGCTGCGAAGCCCGTCATTATTGAGCTGGAAAAGTACGTTCCCCGTCAAAACCAGATTGCTGAATGGGTTCCACTTCAGCCCTGCGCTGACATCGTTGATGGAATATGTCGACGTCTCCGTGTCAATCGTCGGCAGCTCGATCGACGGCGGAGTCGGCGGATTCGTGGCTGGCGTCGGCAGCGGAGTGGTTGTGTTGGTCAGCTTCACTCCGTTGACATATTGGCTTCCGAGCAGGTCGCCCGCCACCGTCACGCGCTTCAGCATCGCCCAGTCGGCTCCCACGTCGTATTGCACGCCTCCCGGGAGCGCCTGATTGCCGCCGCTGGTCAAAGTGGGGTTGTTGAGTTCAGTCGACGTATTCCACTGATAGCCAACTTTGACGTGTGGAGACACTTTCGACAAATAGGAATAGACGATGTAGGGATTGAATCCCCAGGCTCCGGAACCCAGATAGTTCTGGTCGTCGCCGGTGGGAGTGCGAACATCGATGGCTGCGGCCACAGCGGCGTGCTCTCCGCGCCAGATCTGGCCTTTCCCATCAAAAACGATATCTCCAACGCCGTGTGCCGTCCCCGGAGTATAGATCGACGGCACGGAGTAAGGGCCGAAAACGAGGACGTTGTTCGCGTTCAGGATATAGGCGCGTGAGTCGAAGGTGCTGGCGCCGATCGATACGCGCTCGTAGGGAACGATCACTGAGAAATCGACTCTGTTCGTCAGGCCAAAGGTCGCGACGTTAATCAGCAGGTCGACCGTAAAGTGGATATTGGTCTGCTCGGTCGTAAAGGTGTTGCTGAGGACTGCACCCGTGGTCTTATCCGTGGCCGTCGCTTCATAAGTAAACGGCACTTTTCCCAGGCCGATACCGTCGATGTCCGTGAAGACGAACTGCGTTGCGGCCGAGCCGAGATACAGCTGGTGTTTGCCGATGGTCTGCGCGCGATCGGTGAGAATTGGGCCGAGGTTGTCGAAGGTCTCCGGCACACCCGCCTTGTAGAGCACCACGGTTCCGGCGGATGCGCTGGCCAGCGGCAACTGCGTCACCTGGGTGGCAAATGCAGTATTGAATGCCGTCACGGCCCGCAGCGCGGCTGCCGCTGCGCTCGCCGAGGTGTTATTGGAAAAGACTCCCGTCGAAAAGGGAATCTCGCAAACCAGTTTCTTTGAGGAAGGACCTGGAGGGGAGCAGTTAATCTGTCCCAGTGCGCCGGTGCTCGATAGAGTAACTACGAGCAAAAACTGCCAAATGCGTCTGATCATCGCTCGTCCTCGGCAAAAAATCGAATCTCCGAACCTCCGGGGCCTGTACGGTCCCGGACAGCCGGTCATCAGCGAGTTACGTTGAGTTCCACTACGGCCTGATAGATCTGGTTGTCGCTCCCGGTGCCCTGAACCAGAACGCTGTAGGAACCGGGCGGCGTCGAACCGGAAACGCTGACCGGCTGCTTAAAGGATCCTCCGCATCCGGCAATCTGCATGGCGGCCACCACGATAGCCAGCGCCGCAAACATCCGCAATGCCGCTGCACCGGATTTCCTGCGGTCTCCCAGCAGGCCGAGAAGTCCCAGCAGCGGAACCCCCAGCACGCCCGCCGCAATGTAGTTCGACCGGCCGGTGAGCTGGGCAGTCGTCGTTGTCGTTCCCGTGTTCACCGTGACCGTCACCTGCGCCTCCTGGATGGAGGTGGAGGAAGCGATGGAACTCGGGCTCAGCGAGCAGGCCACCGAGAGCGCTCCCGGATCAACCGGAGCGGTCAGCGTCGGTCCGGCGATCGACGTGCAGCTCAGGCCGGAGAGGCTCACATTCGCGGGCAGAACATAACTCACGGTCGCACTGTTTCCTGTGGTCGCGCCGGATTGCAGCGTCAGCGGAGCCGAGGCGCTGCGAACGTTGACGGTAAAGGTCGAGGTACGCGTCAGCTGCGTGGTCGGATCCACCACAGCCAGCGCAACCGCATAAATCCCGGGTGTAGCGCCGGTCGCGTTGATCGTAAGGGTTACCGGCGCAACGCCGTCGCCGGTGATCGTCGGCCCGGTATCGTTCAGCAGACACGCCGGCATGGTGGGATTCGAAGGCGCCGTGGAAGCCGATACCGTGCAGGCCAGATTCAGGTTCGGGGTATACCCGGAAACAGCCGCGGGAGTGATGGTAATGGGCTGCGGCGTGAATGGATCGGGATTGACGCCGGAGATACCGGAGGCGGAGGCAAATCCCTGCGTCACACTAATTGCCCCGGAGTAGGTTGCCGACAGCGAGAAATTCTGGATCAGCAGTTGCCCGGTGGCAGATCCCTGATAATTCGGATCGGTGATGGTTGCGATGACGGAGTAAGTGCCGGCATTGATCGGCAGGTTCGTGGAGCCGTTATAGGTGACGGTCACTGCTAACCCGACGGGTGTAGTCGTTGTGGTGACTGAGACCGCCGAGCCGGTATAAACCTGGATCAGGTTACTCAGCATCACGGTGCCGCTTGCTTTGGCAATCTGCAGTTGCCCTGTCGCCGAACCGCTGAAGTTGGGATCGGCGGTTGCGTCGATCTGCGCGGTCACGGTATAAGCGCCGGCGTTCGTTGGCTCCGTCGCAGATGGCCCATAGCCATTGCCGCTGAAGCTGAGATCGACCGTCAGCCCTGCCGGGTTTGTGCCCGCCGTTACCGCGCTCACTGCCCCGAACGTTTGACTGAGATTGCCCAGCGTAATGGTCGCGCTCTCTTTGGCGATGCTGAGCACACCGGTCGTGGAGCCGGAGAAATTGGGATCCGCGGTTGCATCGACGGTCGCGGTCACGCTGTAAGTGCCGGCATTCGTCGGCTGAGTGGAGGACTGCGGATAACTCGTGCCGTTGACACCGACGTAGCTGACATCGATGGTTAGTCCGCTTTGGGAAGAAGTCACCGTCACCGGAACCGACGAACCGAAGGTCTGGTTGAGATTGTTCAGGGTGAGGGTGACGCTTCCTTTGGAGATGGTCAGCACGCCGGTCGCAGAGCCGGAATAGTTAGGATCCGCGGTTGCATCGACCGTCGCGGCCACCGTGTAAGTGCCCGCGTTCGTCGGCGCCGTGGCGGATGTCCCATAGACCGTGCTGCCGGTACCGGTGTAGGTGACATCGATCGTCAGTCCGCTCGGCGTAACGCTCACTGTGGCCGGGAGCGCCGAACCTGTAAAGGTCTGGTTGAGATTGCTGAGCGTGATGTTTGCGGTTGCCTTGGCGATGGTGAACGCGGCGGTGCTGGACCCCGTGTAGTTGCCGTCGTTCACGGTCGCGGTCACGCTGTAGGTGCCGGCGTTGGTAGGCGGATTGGACGATTGCGCGTACACCGTGGTGCCGGTGCCGACATAGGTGATATCGACGGTGAGCCCGCTCGGAACCGTCGTCACGGTGACTGGAAGCGGCGATCCCGTATAGGTCTGCGACAGGCCGGAGAGATTCAGGGTCGCCGACCCTTTTGTGACCGCGAGGGTGTAATTGGCGCTGGCGCTGAATCCGTAATTGTCCTGGACGGTGAGGCCGAAGGTGTAGTTGGCCGCGGTCGTGGGGGTCCCGGAGAGCGTACCGTTGTCGGCGAAGGTGATCGTGGAGGGCAGCGATCCGCTGGTCACCTTGTCGGTGTAGGGAGGCGTTCCGCCGCCGACGATGGACTGGTTGTAGACGGATCCGACGATGGCGCCGGGCAGGGAACTGACGAGGGTGACGGGCGACTCGATGACCAGGCCCACGGGGCCGGCGGTGAGGGTGGTGCCGGAGACGATGGGAAGGCTGGCGCTGAGGGTATCGCTCGCGTCCGCGGTGCCGACGGTGATGCTGCTGAAGGTGGCGCCGCTTCCGGCGATCGTGGTCACCGGGCCCAGTCCGACGGCTTTGCCGGACCCTTCGGTGAGGGTGACGGGGACGCCACCGATGTTCTGCGCATTTTCCGTCACGGACACATTGGGCGCAGCGGGTGTAGCGACCGCCTGGCCGACGATGCCCACATAGCCGTAGGTGCTGTTGGCGTTGGTGAACTGAATGGAGGTGTAGTCGGTCTGGACCGCGCCGGCGTCCACCTGGGCCCCGGTGCAATAGCTGGATTTCCCGAAACCGAAACCGCGCTCGTCGGTGGTGAGGGCATTGCCGGAACCGTCCTTGGCTACGCTCTTGAGGCCACCGCAGATGGCCGGGCTGCCGGGCAGCGGGAGCATGGTCTGGAGCACACCGCCGTAGTTGCCCAGCGCGGCGAGGTTAATGGTTGCAGCGCTCTCGTTGACCTGGTTGCCGCCGCTGTCGGTGTAAGTGCCGTCGATGTCGCTCGATGCCGGCGCGCTGTTTCCGGCCACGATGGTATTGGCCAGAGTCAACGTTCCGGTGTTGTCGATGCCGCCGCCTGAGGCGATTGCAGAATTCGCGGAGATGGTGCTGTTGGTGACGGTGAGCGTACCGCCGTCGTTGTTGATAGCGCCGCCGGCATCCACATTGGCATTGTTTCCGGAGAAGGTACTGTTCGTCACCGTCGCCGTCACGTTCACCAGAATGGCAATGGCGCCTCCCCCACCGGCGGCATTGCCGGAGAAAGTGGAATCGGAAACAGCCAATGTCCCGTCGCCGGCGAAGATTCCACCACCGCCGCTACTTCCGGCGTTATTGTTGGCAAACACGCAACTGGAGACGGTCAGGGTTCCGGAGCTCTTGATGGCGCCACCCTCAACCTGGCTCGAGGAATCGGCAAAAGTCAATCCGGAGATGCTGACGGTGACGCCGCTGTCGATGGTCAGGACCGGAGCATTGAGAAAAGCACTGCCATTGATGGTGAGCTGTCCGGCGCCCGGGCCGGTGATGGTTACGTCGTTGGTGATGGCGGGCAGGGCGGTCTGCAGAGCGATGGTTCCGGTGACATTCCCGGCAAAGATGATGGTGTCGGGGGTGGTGTCGCCATTCACCAAAGTGATCTCTGCGCGCAGCGATCCGGCTCCGGTGTCGCTGGTGTTGGTGACCGTGTACTGTGTCGCATGAGCGACTGCGGTGAGCAGCAACATGGTCATGGCTGTGCCCAGCAGCAGGGGCAGACGGCGCGTGCCGGAGGCGAGCAGGGAAGCGAACGAGCAGCGCCGGAGAGAACGGCCGGCAGGCAAAAGGGACGGTCGATCAATGCGCATCGGAAACTCCAGGCAAGAGCCGCACAGCGGACGGATGGTTACGGGCAGCCGACAGGGGATAGTGTTCAATGAACCCCGATAGTTTCGTGACCCGGGAAGCAAAGGTGAAAACAGGTTGAGGCATCGGTCCGGTCCACGCAGGATTTTCCCTGACTCGAACAGCAACGAGGCAGCTTCGCCGATCAGCGGCGAAGTCCCCGATTCGCGCCATGGAATCAGAAATGGCAGCGAGAAGAACCCTAAGAAGACAAAGATCGAACGAAGCCAGGCCCCGGGAAGGGAGCAAATATGAAGCTGGTCAATATGTCATTCCGGTCAACGGTACTGGGAGAACAGGAGACACTGCGCCCAGACAAATCCGGCATCCGGGAGTCGCAAGAAGCGAAGTCCCGGTCGAGCAAATATTTCGCTGGGTAGCAAAAGCAGAGCCATTCTAGGGCGGCAAAAATGAAAGGTCAAGCGGATTCTGCGATCCTGCCTTTCCGGTTATCTATTCTGCGCCGATAGTGACCATATCATTGCTATCTCGTGAGGTAGCATCAGTAACCTCCCAGGAACAGGCGGAAGGTCCGGCGATGGCGGCGAGGATTGGCAATGGCTCAGTTGCGCTCGAATCGCGGAGAATTCCGAGCCTCTGCCTCAATGGGCGACGGTGGAGACGCAGCGCACTCCGCTGAGGCCTCCGGGAACCAGAACGCCGGCATCCGGACCCGACAGTTCGAGATTGACGACGAGGGGGACGCCGTTGACCACAATGGGCGTGTTGGAGATCTCAAGAGGATAGGCGAGGCGGGCGGGAATGCCGGGTTGCTCGACCCGGCCCTTGTCCATCAGGTGGAAGACCGCCCACGGTCCGCTGAACTGGAGCAGGGGCAGAGTTCCGGAACCGTAGTCGGCGATGAGGCTGGCCTGGCTGGCGGTCGCCAGCGACCAGGTAAATTGCTTCGATACGTCCGAGCCACTCAGGCGCTGGGCGTCGATGGCGACGGTCACGCTCTTGATGCCTTTGGAAGGCAGAATGTGCGTGGTGAAGTTGAGGCCCGGAGAGCCGGCGGCAGGATAAAGCGCGGATGAGAGCCCAGCCGCGCGATTGAAGAATCGCACGAACTCCGGATTCACATGCATGGGCGCATTCGGGACGGGAGCAAACTCGGAGCCCTGGCGGACGAGCAGAGTCTTCAGCGTGGAATCGTAGAGCTGCCACAGCGAACCGGAGCCGGGCTGGAGAACGGCGGCCACCTCGGAGGGACTGGCCTCGATCGCAGCGTTGGGCGCGAAGGGGAACTTGGTCATCAGCGCTGAGAAGCTGGAGCAGAAGCCCGCCCCGGCAGCGTTGGCCTGCTCGGGCCCGCGGCCGCGGACGACTTCATCCACCGAGTTGATAGGCGCCTGCAGAAGCGCGAGCACGGTTTGATCCACATGAGCCACGGGATCGAGCGTGAAAGCCTGCGCGGTCTGGCTGGCTGAGGTGTGAGCTGACGCGGACGCGGTCAGGATGGGCGTGACCGCATTGGGATCAGCGGCGGCAGCGGGGTTTTGCGCGACCTGGGCGACCGCGGCCTGCAGTCCGAGCAGGCCGTTGATGTAGGCGGTATTGCCGGGGCCGATGAATTTGTCGGCGCTGTCGGGAGATACCACCGCCTGGGCAGGCTGGAATTCCTTCGAGAGGTCGGGATTGGCGAGGGCGGTGTTGTGGGATGCGGTGAACAGCAGCGCCAGCAAAGGAGAGTTGGGATTGGAGATGAGCTGAAGTTTGGAGGCGGCGTCCTGCAGGCTGCGATATTTGACGACCGATGCGGAGTGCAGGAAGGTGCGCCACTGATTTTGGAAATCCGTAGTGTAGGTCGCGGTGAGCTGCTGCGTGAGCGTGGCCCGGTCGAGCGAGGGGGGCGCCTGATTGCCCAGAACCCAGACTTCGCCGCTGAAATAGCGATCCGGATGCTGGATAGCATCCTGCATGAAGGCGAAACCGTTGCGGCTGAATGCGCCCGGCACGACATGAGAATCGACGACCGTGGCGGAGGATCCGGGATACAGGCGGTTGAAGTCGATGGCAGGCGCGACCTTGTTGGCTGCGGTGAGCATCTGCTGGTAAATGCGCTCGAAGCCGCCAAAGCCGACGAGATAATTGCGGGCTTTGGCGACCGCGCTGGTGTCATTCGAGCTGGGAGCGATATGCGGGAGCTCGCCAGCATAGAACTCGAACTGACGCTGCGCCAGGTCTTTCTGCTGCTCCGTATCGAGAGTGCGGCCGTTTTGCCAGTACTGCATCAGCACGGGCGCGACGAACTCGACGGTGCTCTTGTCAGGATTGGAGGTCGTGATGAGATAAGCCTTGAGCGGATCGTAGGCGGCGGCGTAGTCGGCGCCCTGCGGAGGCGTGGGCGGCAGCGAGTTCAGGAAGGCGACAAGGTTGGCCTGAGTATTGGCCAGCATCAGCTTGTTGAAGCGGTCGAAGTAGATTTGGCGAGCGGCGGCGAGGAGACTATCGCCGTGATACAGGCCGAAGCGGTAGAAGAGCGGCGCGCCGTTCTGCTGGTAGCCCTCCAGCTGCACGATGGCGGCGCGGAGCTGGTCGAGAGCAGACAGATCCGGGGTGGAGGCGAGCATGGTGGCCGGCACCGGCGTGGCCGGCAGAGCGCCGGCGGCGGCGGCGATGGAGTGCTCGAGGCGGGAATTGTTGGCCCATGAGGCGGTCAGGCAAACGAGAAGGGCGAGCAGTACTGCGGAAATTGAACCCAGCGCAATACGGCGAACGACGTAAGCGCGGCGCGAGTTGCTGGTGGCGGCCAGCGCGCTGCGGTCGGCGAGGATGACATCCGGGAAAAGATGAGGCAGGAAGCACCACTGCGCCTGCTTTCGCGAGACCACCTGGGGCGTTGGCGCGGCGGCTGCGGCGCGCAGGGCTTCAGACGAGAACATGCGTGTGGCGCCGGCACCGGCGACATCGGCGCGGGGCTGCTGCGCCGCGGCGGCGACCATCTGCTCCACCATGTGGGCCCGGACGCCGGTGAGATAGAAGCCGCGCAGATACGGATTCGCGTTGAGATGACTGGGCCGCGTCAGCTCGACCAGACAGGAAGCAAGGTTGTTGCGCAGCTTGCGCAGCTCGCGGGGAAATTCGTAAACCGGATCGACGTTTTTGGCTTCCGTTTCGCGGCTCAGCAGCTCGAGGCGGAATTCGGAGAGGGAGAAAAAGATGGAGTCGAGCGCGGCAACGGCTGCGGCCATCGCAGTTTCCGCGTAGACGCCGCTGGAAACCGCGTTGCGCGGAAAGGCTAGCCCGAGCGGCTGGGCGACCTCCTCCTCACTGAGATTGCGCACAAACTCGGCGAAGCCGGGGAGGCGGTCGAGCTTGGTGAGGATAACGTAGACAGGGACCTCGGTGCCGAGCTGCTGGGCCAGATCGCGGAGCATCTGGTTGCTGGCGCGAGCGGCAGCGAGAGCCGTCTCCGACGCCGCGGCTCCGAGAAACAGCTCGCTGCTCAGGCAAACGACCGCAGCGCGCACCGGCGCCTGCCTGCCGAGCGCGGAGCGGGCCGCTTTGGGACGCGTCCTGCGAATCAGCCGGCTCCAGAGCGCAGGAGCTTTGCGGACCGCATCGCCCACTTCAGCGAAGGCGCAGGAGTTGGCATACCAGAGGTTGACGACGGGAGTGGGGACCACGTCCTGCTCGCGGTAAACCTGGCCGGCGAGGAGCTCAGGATCGAGGCCGGACTTGATGACCGAGGTGGTCTTGGCCGAATTGGCTTCGCCGAGGATGTAGAGCAGCGGCAGCGAATCGAGGGATTTGGGACCGGTGCGCTGAGCGGCGGCCAGGCGGCGCTCGGCATCGCGCAGCATCGAATGCAGATCGGCGCCGCCAGGCAGGTTCCTCGCTGCCCCGTCGCGGCGCCTCTCACGCAGGTGAATGAACAGGATGACGCCGGCAGCGGCCGCGCCGAGCAGGATCAGGAGAATGCGCAGAATGAGGAGTGCGGCTCCGGCCAGCCCCAGCAGCGGAGGCACAAACCAGGCAAGCGCGATGGAGAACAGCAGAATGAGAACAGCAACGAGAATCGGCAGCACTGAAGACTCCTATTTCGCAATCAGTCCGGCATTCTGCACCTGGGAAACTCCGGAGCCGAGAAGCAGCTCGTAGCCGCCAAACCCGATCGCGGTGAGAACCGCCAGCAGACACGCGGCAACGAGCAGAGCACGCGTCCAGGGATCGCGGGTGCGGGCGGGCGCAATCTCGGGAGCGGGCACAGGCGGCATCAGGCGAGGTGCGCCGCGGACGCGGTCGATCCGGGCGCGAGCCTGGCGCAGCAGCTGATGCAGCTCACCGGTGTCGCCCAGCGCGTAACGGCCGCGATATCCCATCTGCAGGCAGAGGCAGTGGAGCTCCAGGGCGTCGGCGACCTCGGTGGAATCCGGCGCGGCCAGCAGCGACTGCAGGTTACGGAAGAAGGCTTCGCCGGCCAGATGGCCGCCGAAAAGCTCTTCCTGCAGCGGGCGCCGAACCCAGTCGGCAAAAGCCGGGCTCTGCAGATTGAGAACGCTCTCATCCAGAAAGGCCACGGTGGCGAAGACGGCCATCTGCACGGTGTCGCTGGAGTAGCCGGCGGCGCGGGCATCCTGCATGGACGACTGCAGCGAGCGGCGCATCTGGGCGCGAAAACTCTCCGCGTCCTGCACCTGCTGGCGCTGAAAACGAACGCGCAGGATCGCCGTGAACACTTCCTGGAAGCAGAGGGCGAGACTGTTGTTGCGAAGGGCGCTCATCACGCGGTCTCCACGATCACGGTCAGTTCGAATTCGGGGCTGGATATTTCTCCGGGGATGTAAATGCCGACTTTGCGGGTCTGCAGGATGTGTTCCCAGCAGGGGCCGGCGATCTCGATGGAAAAGTACTGCATGTCGGCTTCGGCGCGAATGGCTGTGGGCGGGACGGGAAGATGCGTGAGCGTCATGCCCGGCAGGGCGCGCTTCACCAGCTCCGGGACAAACTTCGCAGAGCAGACTTTGACGAGCTTGGGAGTCAGGCGCAGCAGGTCCGACTCGCCCAGCTTGCTGCGCATGCCGAGGATCCAGCGGGCGCGGCGGAGGCAGCGCTCATCGGCGACGTCGGCCGCGTACATGTAAGGCTCGACGGGCTGGAAGTCCAGAGCGATGGTGTTGGAGGGAACGACGATCTCGAGATGGCGGCGGATGTGCGCGTCGAGGGCGCGGAAAGCCGGCCCGGGATTGCGATGATCGTAAGCGGGAAGCTGACGGGGGTCCGAGTCGACGGCAAATGTGCACAGGGCTCCGGCCAGGCGCGAGAGCTCGACATAGACAGCCTCAGGATGCGCGTGGCGCGTCGTGACAAGGTGGTGCAGCGGCGGCAGCGCGCTGTGCAGCGCATGCAGGAACCAGTAATTGGCGACGTCGAGCGCCCCGGTGCCGGCTTCAAATCGTCCGTGGCGGCGCGCGCCGCGTGCCACCGTGGCGCTTTTTTCTCCCACGGCATCGAGCAGTCGGCGGAGAAGCAGCATCAGCGGCTCGCTGGCGCTCAGGCTCAGGCAGGGAGGAATGTGTTCCTCATCGCAAACCAGATGTCCGCGGCCGTCGCGGAGCACGCGCGCGATGGGCAGCGACAGCACATCGGGCGTCAGCTCAGCCTCGGTCATGAGCCGAATATTCTTGCGCCCCAGATCGATCTCGCGCTCGTCGATGCCGTTGGTTTCATCGCGAAGGGTGCGCTGGACCGGTGAAAAGCGGCTGCCATTCGGCGACGCGCTCAGGTCGCAGTCGAATCCGTTGTCGCGGCGCGCGGGAACGGTGAGGTAAAGGGGAAGCTCAGCGTCGGTGGAAGGAAAGACCTCGAGCAGGTCGCGGAGCGGCGGCGGCGGATCGGAGTTGGGGATTTCAAAAGGCAGGCCGTCGGGAAAAATGCCGGAAGCGGAGAGGACCGATGCGGTTCCGTTGCGCATGGCCTTGGCGTCCAGCTCCAGGTGCAGGAGTCCCCAGGGTTCCCGCCACAAGCTGGCCGCCAGGAACGCCATGGAGTCTTCGAAATAGCGGCTTTGCGTCTGGAAGTGATGCGGGCCGAGATACATGCCCTCGGACCAGACCACCCGTGACAGGAATTTCATAGCGATCGAAACCGTTCGGAAAGCGCGAATCTCGGGGGTTGAAGACCGGGCAAAGTCACGGAAGCGGCAGGCTTCCCCCGCGTCCGCTCATGGGTCCGGCAGCTCTGTCGCAAATTGTGTTTGCATCGTAGGATGCGTGACCTTTACTGTCAAGCGAAGTGGATATAGTTTGGATGACGGAATCCCACGATACTGAATAGGCAAGGTGGCCTGCGATGGACGCGCCCAGGGATCCAGCCGAGAAACCGGAGTTCCGCGGTGCCGACGCTGTTGCCGGCGGTGAACCGGCCAGTGCGACGGGAATCTTTGGACAGGTGCGCCCGGATACGGTCGCTGCCGAAGACGATCTGCTCGCCTCCCTCATGAAGCAGGGCGATGCCCCTGCGCCGGCGCCTCCGGTGCCCAGCGAGCAACCGAACCCCGCGCCTCATCCCGATCCGGAGGCGAGCGCGAAAGCGGGCGCATCGCAGGGGCAGGGCGAATTCACGCGAATGTTGCAGGCCTTGACGACGAAGGAACCGACCGCGCCTTCAGGCCCGGCGCCGGTTTCGCCGCGGACCGAAGATTTGTCCCGCGTCTTCAGCCAGGTCCCCATGGAAAGGAAATTGCCGGCCGAGCCAGTTCCGGGAGTTGCGCCTCAGCCCGCCCCGGCCGCTGCAGCGGAGCCCGGCGCATTTACGCGAATGTTCAGTTCGATGAGCGCGCAGACGCCGGATGCGCCCCCATCGCAACCGGCAGCGCCGCCCGCGCGGCCGGCGCCGTCCGCTCCGGGTGAGTTTACGAGCATCTTTCAAAAGGCGCAGGGAGCGGGTTCAGCCCCTGAGCCGGCCCCTCCTGCTGCTCCTGAGGCGGCTTCGCCGCAGGGCCCGGGCGCATTCACGCGGATGTTTTCGAGCCCGAGCGCGGCTGCCCGCCCGCAGGAAGAGCCGATGCCATCGTTCCGGCCGGAGCCGCTCCCGGAGCGAGGATGGAGAGCGCCTGAAGGCCCGGTCCCGCCGCCGGCAGAGCCTTCGCTGGCAGCCCAGGGAGGGTTCACACAGCTTCTGCAGGCGTTGAATCAGGACTCGACTGCCAGGCCGGCGCCGCCTCCACCTCGCGCCACGCCGTTTCCTGCCCCGGAACCGGAGACCGCCAAACCGGGAGGGTTCACGCAGCTCCTGCGCACCCTGTCGGATGAACGGCCAGCGCAGTCTTCTCCGGCGCCGCCCGCTGCCCCGCCGGTCTATGCACCGGCCGCTCCTGCGCCACCGGCGTTTCCATCGACGCCGGCAGCAGCGCCGCCGATGATGCCGCCAGTCGTGGCTCCTCAACCGACTGCGGCGGGGCCCGGCGAGTTCACGCGCGTTATCTCCGGCTCGGCTCTTCGCGATCTGCAACAGGAGTCAGCTGCGCCGGCGGTTCCCCCGGCAGCGGCTGCACCCGCGGCACCGCCCGCATGGATGCCGACGGCAATGCCCAAGCCTCCGGCAATGCCCTCGGTTGCGCCTCCGGCCATGGGCGGCGCGCACGCCGGAGTTCCCTTCGCGGCGCCGGCATTTGGATTTCCGCCGCAGGCTGCACCCGCGCCGCCGCCGGCGCCCGTCCCTCAGCCGAGCACGCTGCAGAAGTACCTGCCGCTGATTCTGGTGCTGAACGTATTCGTGCTGCTGGCGATTGTGCTGATTCTGATCTTCGTCCTGCGGCACAAATGAGGGCCTGCGACGCTCAGTCCGGATTGGCGAAGAGGAAGATCAGCTCCATATCGGGATTGGGGATTTCGCCAGGCATGTAGACGGCGAAGTTCCGCGAGCGGACCACCGCCTCCCAGGCAGGGCCGCTGCGCTCGACATTGAAGTACTGGTAGCGCAGTTTGACAGGAATGGCCCTGGGAGGAATGGGCACGTGGGTCAGCTTCAGCCCCGGCAATGCCTGGCGCACGAGCTGCTCAATGTGGGTCGCCGAACAGGCCTTGGCCAGGGCCGGCGTGCGTGCGATCAGGTCGGCTTCGTTGGTGTCGGCAGAGATGGCCAGATAGGTGCGCGAATTCTCGAAGTAGCGGTCCTTGTCGATGGCGGCGGCGTAGATGGAATCGCGCAGCGGCTTGAGAGGCAGGGCGACAAAATTGCTCGGCACCACCGTCTCCAGCAGCTCCGTAATCGTCGCGTCGAGGGCCAGAAAGCACGCGCCCAGGCGCTCATGCTCGTAACGGGGCAGGTCGCGCGGCTCGATTTTGGAGGAAAACGTGGTGAGCGAGCCGGCCAGCGAAAGCAGATACAGGAAGAGGGTTTCAGGATGGAGCTGCGGAGCCTCCAGCAGATGGCGCAGAACCGGCAGATGGGAGTTGATCGTGTAGAGCAGCCAGAAGTTGGCGATGTCTGAGGCGCTGAAGTCGGCCAGCGACTGGTTGCGCTGGCGCCGCGAACCGGCCAGCTGGCTGCTGCGCGAGACCAGGGTTTCAACCTGCCCGCGCAGAATTCCCGTCAGCAGATCGTCGCTCCTGACGTTCAGAAGCGGCGGCACGTATTTCGGATCCAGACGGTACCCGCCGGCTTCGGTGCGCTCGATCTGGGCCAGCGGAAGCAGGACCGAGCCCTCGATATTCTCGTTCTCCGTCAGGATTTGCAGATTCTTTCGGGCCAGCGAGACCGGCTTTTCGACGCCGGAGCTGTTTTCGTCGCGGAGCATCTGCAACTCCGAGTAGAAACGCGCGCTGACCCCGCCGCGCTGCAGGGCAACGTTGAGGCCGCCGGGACGATCCTGGGGCACGGCCAGGTAGAAGGCGCAGGTGCTGTTGCCGGGCGGGAAGCAGTCGTCCAGCGTCCTGGAATCGGGAACCGCGTCGCAGCCGGGAATGTCCAGCATCAGCCCGTCGGGAAAGATTCCGGAAGCCTGGCTCAGGCTGAGCCGTCCCTGGCTAAGGCCGGCAGCATCGATTTGCAGCGAGGTAAACCCCCAGTTGCGGAACGACAGCGCGCCCGAGAGGAAGCGCAGAGTGTCCTCAAAGAAGCGGTCCTGCGCCTGCAGATGCTGCGGAGACAAGAGGACGCCTTTGGACCAAACCACGGGTTGTAGCTGAGGCATGGGCTTTCCTTCCCTCTCGTCGCGTCCGTTTGCGAACCGAGTATATACCGCGCTGTTTCCGGGCCGGGCGACTTCTGCGGCGAGCATCGCAACGCAGAATTCACGAGACCCTTTGCTCTTGACAGATGAGAAAACTCCGCCAATAATCGGGACGCTCAGCAAAATCGACCCATGACCTCCCCAAAAGCAGAAGGTCTTGTGTCCTTAACGGTACTGTCAATCGAAAGCAACGCGTCCGCTTCGATTACCCCTTTGACTCTTTAATCTTGCGAGCAGTGCTCGGCGCGCTGTTTTCTACTGCACAAGGGTTCCGAGGAAAAAACCATGGCAAAAGAGAGTACGCAGCACAAGCTCGACCGCGTCCGTTCGCCTCGCGTGCACATCACCTACGATGTGGAGATCGGCGACGCGATCGAACTGAAGGAACTGCCGTTCGTGATGGGAGTTCTTGGAGATCTCACCGGGCAGCCCGAGCAGCCGCTGGCCGCTCTGAAGGATCGCAAGTTCGTCGAGATCAACCCCGATAATTTCGACAGCGTGCTGAAGGGGATGCAGCCCCACCTGGCCTACTCGGTGGCCAATAAGCTCAGCGACGATCCCAATGCGGGGCAGATCAGCGTCAACCTGAAGTTCGAGAGCCTCGACGACTTCTCTCCGGAGAACGTGGCGAAGCAGGTAGGTCCGCTGAAGGAGCTTCTCGACCTGAGGACGCGCCTGTCGGACCTGCGTGGAAGCCTGCAGGGCAACGACAAGCTGGACGAAGCGCTGTTCGAGGCGGTTTCGAATACGGAATCGCGTGAGAAGCTTCGTACTGAACTCGGCAAGAGCGGAGGTGGGGAATGAGCCCGGAAAAAGCGACGGCAGCAGCGACCGCTGCAACTCTTGAGCAGACGCAGGAACAGGGGCTTCTGGATCAGATCGTTGCCCAGGGACGCTTCACGCGCGACGCCGCAACGATGGAACGCGGCCGCGACATGGTGAAGGAGTTTGTGACCCAGGTCCTCGAAGGTCACATGACGCTGACGCGCGATGCGGAAGCGAGCATCCAGGCGCGCATCGCCCAGATCGACCACCTGATCTCGCTCCAGCTCAACGAGGTGCTGCACTATCCGGCCTTCCAGAAGCTGGAAGGGACGTGGCGGGGCATTAAGTACCTGCTCGATCAGTCGGAAACCAGCGACATGCTGAAGATCAAAGTGCTCAACGTCTCCAAGCGCGAGCTGCTGAAAGATCTGCAGAGAGCGCCGGAGTTCGACCAGAGCGCGCTCTTCAAGAAGGTCTACGAAGAGGAGTTCGGGGTCTTCGGCGGCGCGCCCTTTGCGTCGCTGGTAGGCGATTACGAATTCGGACGCGGGCCGGAGGATATGGAGCTGCTGGAGCGCGTCGCCCAGGTGGCGTCGGCAGCCCATGCTCCGTTCATCTCTGCGGCCAACTCGGAGATGCTCAACCTGAGCAGCTATACGCAGCTGGGAGCGCCGCGCGACATCGGCAAGATCTTCGACTCCACGGAATACGCCAAGTGGAAGAGCTTCCGCCAGTCGGACGACTCGCGCTACGTGGCGCTGACGCTTCCGCACATCCTGATGCGGCTGCCCTACGGGAAAGACACCAAGCAGATCGAGGCATTCGACTACGAAGAATCGGTCGACGGCAGCGACCACTCCAAATATCTGTGGGGCAACGCGGCTTATTCGCTGGCGGCGCGGCTCACGAATTCCTTCGCGAGGCATGGCTGGTGCGCTTCCATTCGCGGGGTAGAAGGCGGAGGCCTGGTGGAAGGCCTGCCCGCGCACACGTTCCGCACCGACGAAGGCGATGTGGCTCTGAAGTGCCCGACCGAGGTCGCCATCACCGATCGCCGCGAAAAGGAACTGGCCGATCAGGGACTGGTGCCTCTGGTGCACTGCAAAGGCACCGACTATGCGGCTTTCTTCAGCGTGCAGACGGCTAACAAGCCCAAGCTTTACGACAAGGATGCGGCCAACGCGAATGCGCGCCTGTCGGCGCAGCTGCCGTACATCCTGGCCATGTCCCGGTTTGCCCATTATCTGAAGGCGATGATGCGCGACAAGATCGGCAGCTTCATGAGCCGGCAGGAATGCGAGAAGTTTCTCAATCAGTGGATCAGCAACTATGTCGTCGACTCGGATAACGCGTCGCAGGCGGCAAAGGCGAGCCATCCACTGCGGGAAGCTGCAATCCAGGTTTCGGAGATTCCCGGGAAGCCGGGCGCATACCGCGCAGTAGCATTTCTGAAGCCGCATTTCCAACTTGACGAGTTGTCCGTGTCGCTGCGTCTGGTGGCCGATCTGCCTGCGTCGGCAAGGAAATAGTGGAACGACAATCTGGCCGGCGCCAGCCCAATGGCGGCAGCGTCACGAGCAGTGCGTTGCCGAGTGAGAGGAGAGAACGATGGCGGTAGATTATTTTCTGAAACTTGATGGAGTTGAGGGCGAATCAGAGGATGAGAAGCACAAGAAACAAATCCAGCTGATGAGCTTTAGCTGGGGCGCCAGCAACACGTCCTCCGTGTCCGGCACGGGCGGATCCGGCGCGGGCAAGGCCAATCTGTCCGACATCAGTATCATGACGAACTTCGATAAGTCGACGCCGGAGCTGTTCAAGAATCTGACCAAAGGCACGCACTTCAAGACCGGGACCATGGAAGCGGTGAAGTCGGGCGCCGACGGCAAGCCGTACCTGAAGGTCGATTTCAAGGAACTCTTCTGCACCAGTCTGCAGATATCGGCTTCGAGCGAAGTTCCGTCGGTGGCCATTTCGTTCAGCTACAACGAAATGAAGATCGACTACTACGCGCAGAACGAGCAGGGCAACCTGGTGAGCACGGGTGCGGTTACCTACAATCTGAAGGAAAACAAGACCAGCTAAGGCGGCCGCAGGATGGACGCGCTTTCTCTTTACCGGTCGGGCGACCTGCGAGCGGCCGTGGATGCGCTTGGCGACGAGTTGAAGAAGCAACCCCTCGACGCCAGGCGCCGTACTTTTCTTTTTGAGTTGCTGTGCTTCGCCGGAGAGTACGGGCGTGCCGAAAAGCATCTCGACGTTCTTTCCGGCGCCGGCTCCGAGGCGGCAGCCGGAGCCATGCTCTATCGCAGCGCGCTGCACGCCGAACGCGAGCGCCAGGACATGTTCGCGAACGACAGATTGCCGCTGGGAACCAGTCATCCTTCCCCGGCGGGAGAGCTGAACGGCACGCCATTTACCGGAGTCTCCGACGCGGACCCTCGCATCGGCGCGCACCTCGAAGTATTCATCGCCGGCAGTTATACGTGGATCCCGTTCGTCTACATCGAGTCGATTGAGACCGAGGCGCCCAAAAGGCTGCGCGATCTGCTCTGGCTGCCTGCCATCCTGCGGACGACCGCGGAGTTCCGGCTGCAGGATCTGGGCCAGGTTCTCCTCCCCGTGGTTGCGCCGCTCTCCTGGCAGCACTCCGACGACGCGGTGCGCCTGGGCCGGGTTACGGTGTGGGAGGATCGCGAACAATATGGAGCTGTGCCGCTCGGTCAGAAGCTGCTGGTGAGCGGCGAGGAGGAGACGCCACTGCTGGAGATACGGCGACTCAGCTTCCATCATGCGGGGGAGAGGGCCGAAAGTGCCGCTGCGCGATGATCTGCTCAATCCGATTGCGGGCGAGAATCCATCGGGCGTAAGCCTTCGCTACGATCGCGTCTCCGACCAGATCAAGGAAGCGAGAACCGAGGGGGATGCATCGATCCTCGGCAACCTGGCTACGCCCAAGAGGGCCGATTACAAGCTGGTGATCAAGCTGGCCGGGGAAGCGCTGGCCACCAAGAGCAAGGATCTGCAATTTGCCGCCTGGCTGACCGAAGCCCATGTGAAGCTGGAGGGCATCGGCATGATCGAGCCGTGCCTGAAGCTGATGCTCGACCTTCAGCAGCAGTTCTGGGAGACGCTCTATCCGGAGATCGAAGACGGGGACGCGGGCATGCGGGCGGTTCCGGTGGAGTGGTCTGCCAATCGCATCGCCGATATTCTGCGCGAAGCGCCGATTACCAAAGAAGGCCTGAATTTCTACCAGTATCGCGAGTCGCGGACGGTTGGATACGAAGCCGACGCGGAGTCGAGCGATTCAAAACGCACGGCTCGCGAGCAGGCGATTGCCGACGGCAAGGTCACGGCAGAGGAGTTCGACAAGTCGTTCGCGGCAACGTCGAAGGCGTGGTACGTGGCGATGGAGGAGGCGATCCGGGCGTCGAAAGAGACGCTGGATACGCTGCAGGTCTTCTGCGAAGAGAAGTTCGGAGACGACGGCCCGGGTTTCGGCAAGCTGCATACCTCGCTCGACGAAGTAGGCCAGGTGGTCACCAGCCTGCTGAACGAAAAGCGGAAGCTGGAGCCCGACGCGCCGGAGCCGGAAGAAGAGCAGCCGCAGGAAGAGCCGGAGCCGGAGACGGTGGCTGCGGCCGAAACGGAAACGGCCGCGGAATCGGCCCCCGCGCCACGGAAGAAGACGGGCGGCGCGCTGCCGGCGGAGCCGGTGGACCGCGAGGACGCCATCGCGCGAATCCAGTCCTGCGCGAAATTCCTGCAGAACGAGAACCCTTCGAACCCGGTTGCTTATCTGGTGCAGGCATCGCTGCGTCTGGGGGAGCTGCGCGAGCAGGGCAGCTCGCCCGCGTGGGATTTTCTGGTGCCTCCGGCCACCGAACAGCGGCAGAATCTGAAGCGCCTGGCGGCCGAGGGGAACTGGGGAGAGCTGCTGAACCTGGCGGTTGCCGTGGCCGGGCAGCCCTGCGGACGAGGCTGGCTGGACGTACACCGCTACATATGGAATGCGAGCAACGAGATGGGGTACTACGCGGTCGCGGCGAGCGTGATCGCCGCGGTTCGATCGCTGCTCGCCGATGTTCCGGAGGTTCCGTCGTGGACCATGAGCGACGATACGCCGACGGCCAACCCGGACACGCAGCGCTGGCTGGAAGAGATGGTGATTCCCAAACCACCGGAGCCGGCGCCCAGCCAGGAGGCGCCAGCGGAGCCCGTGCCGGCGATTTATGCGCCTGCCGCGCAGGGGCAGCAAAACGGAACGGAGCCGGTTGAACCCGATCTGCTGGAGCTGGCCAAGGACCTGATGTCGAGAGGCCATCTGAACCAGGCGGTTCAGCTGCTGATGCGCGACGCCGCACAGCAGCCCAGCGGGCGGGCCCGTTTCCAGCGGCGGCTGCAGATTGCGCAGATGTGCGCGGCCGCGGGCCAGAACAAAGTGGCCTATCCGGTACTGGAAGAGCTGGTGAAGGAGATCGACGACCGCCGGCTCGAGGAGTGGGAGGCGGCGGACATGATCGCGCCTCCGCTGGCGCTGCTGCTGCGCTATCTGGACGAGGCGGGAAATCAGAGCATGCGCGACGCGGTGTTTTCGAGGCTGTGCCGCATCGATCCCATCGCCGCCATGGATGTTTCGCGCTGACCGTGCAATGAAAGGAGGATGGGGGGATTGGCCCGTTCGGCTACAGAAACGCTGGTGACGCAGTCGGTTCTCGACCGGCTGACGCAGGTGGAGGACTGGCCAACCACGCGCATGCAGTCGGTGCGTTTTTATCGCGAGGCGCTGAAGCGCGATCTGGAGTGGCTGCTGAACACGCGCAAACCGCCGCTGCCCGAGCTGGCATCGCGACCGGCGATTCGGGATTCCGTGATCAATTTCGGACTTCCCGACATCAGCGCGCTCGGTTTGACCTCGGCCGCCGACCAGCGCTCCCTGCGCATGGCCATTGAAAACTGCCTGCGCGTCTTCGAGCCGAGACTTGCCGATGTGCGCGTGACCCTGGAGAGCGCGGATACGACGGATCGCCGGCTGCGCTTCCACATTGAAGGAAACATGAAGCTGGACCCGGCGCCGGAAGAGATTGCTTTCGATACCGTGCTGGAATTATCGAGCGGCGAATACAAAGTGAAGTGACCCATGCGCGAAGAGCTGCTGGAATACTACGAGCGCGAACTGGCGTATCTCCGCCAGCTGGGGGGGAAGTTCGCCGAAAAATATCCGCGCGTAGCCAGCCGTCTTCTGCTGGAGCCCGATCGCTGCGACGATCCGCACGTGGAGCGCCTGCTGGAAGCCTTCGCCTTTATGGCGGCGCGCGTTCACCTGCGCATCGACGACGATTTCCCTGAGGTGACCTCGGCGTTGCTGGGCATTGTGGCGCCCCACTATCTGCGGCCGATTCCTTCCATGACCATCGTGGAGTGCCAGGTGGATCCGGAGCAGGGCAAACAGACGGCGGGACAGACCATGCCGGCGGGCACCTCGCTGGCGACGCGGCGGCTGGTGGACGGCCAGCCGTGCCGCTTCCGCACGGCGTACGCGGTGGACCTGTGGCCGTTCTCGGTAGCGGAGTGCGAATGGCGGCAGCCGGAGCGGCTGTCGGATCCGGTGCGCGTGCCGGGCGCTGCAGGCGTGTTGCGGGTGCAGCTGCAATGCGCGCGCGATGTGCTCTTCAATCAGCTCAACGTGCCGAAGGTGGCGTTTCACCTGGCCGGGGAATCGAATGTGGTCCACACGCTGTACGAGCTGCTGTGCCGGAACTGCATTGCGATCCTGGTGCGGAATCCGCAGCAGCGCGGCGGACGGACGGTATCCATTCCGCTTGCGCGGCTGCGGCCGATGGGCTTCGAGGAGGAAGAAGCGCTGTTGCCGTATCCCCGGCGGTCGTTCGACGGATATCGGCTGCTGCAGGAGTACTTCACGTTTTCAGAGAAGTTCCTGTTCTTCGAGGCGGGCGGGCTGGAGGCCATTGCGCAGGCGGGATGCGGCGAGCGCGCTGAAATCCTGTTTTGCTTCTCGCGCTTCGAGCGCCCGGAGCGCAACCAGGATCTGGAAACGGGCGTTTCCGCGCGCACCCTGCGCATGGGCTGCACGCCGGTCGTGAACCTGTACTCGCAGGTGGCTGAACCGATCCTGATCACGCACACGAAGTCTGCGTATCCGGTGATTCCCAACGCGCGCCGCCAGGAAACGATGGAGGTCCATTCCATCGACGAGGTGATGGCGGCCAACACCTCGCGGCGCGAGAGCACGCGGCTCGATTCGCTCTACGCCTACCGCTACCAGGCGCGCAGCGGCAGCAACCGCGTTTACTGGCACGCAGTGCGGCGCAAAAACGAACTCGGCGAGCGCGAGCCCTCCACCATGGAACTCTCGCTGGTGGACGTGGACGGAGCGATGACCGAGCCCAACGCCGAGGTGCTGACGGTACGCTGCTCCTGCTCGGATTTCGACTTGCCGTCGCGGCTGCCTTTCGGGCTGGAAGACGGAGATTTTACGGCTGAGGAGTTCCCCGTGATTCGCCAGATCACGGCACTGCGCCGGCCGACGCCCAGTTACGATCCGCCGCGGGCGAAGGGGCAGCTATGGCGGCTGGTTTCGCAGCTTTCGCTGAATTACCTGTCGCTGGCCGAGGAGGGGCTCGGGGCGCTGCAGGAGATTTTGCGGCTGCACAACTTCACCGACTCGTCGTATCTGGAAAATCAGATTGGCGGGATCGTGCGGGTGGGGTCGCGGCCGCATTTCGCGATCATGCAGTCGGCCTACGGAAATCTGCCGGCGCGTGGGACGCGCGTGGAAGTGGAGTTCGACGAGAAGCAGTTTGTGGGCGGCGGGGTTTATTTGTTTGCGAATGTGCTGGACCGCTTTCTGGGGTGCTACACGTCGCTGAACAGCTTCTGCCAGCTGGCCGCGCGCAGCAGCCAGAGAAAGGAGCCGCTGGGCGAATGGCCACCGAAAGCGGGATACAAACCGCTGATCTGAAATTCGCTCCGGTGCGGGAGATGCTGGAGAGCGATCCGTGGAGTGTGCGCTTCTTTCAGGCGGTGCGTTTGATGGAACGCCTGTACCCGGAGCGCAATCCGGTTGGCCTGTTCGTGTCGCCCTCGACCGAGGCGGTTCAATTTTCGTCGGTGCCGACGCTGTCGTTCCCGGCCAGCGAGATTCAGGATCTGCAGATCGGCGAGGAGGGCACGCCGCGGATGGCGGTGAATTTTATGGGGCTGTCGGCCGCGGTGGGGGTGCTGCCGCACACTTATACCGAGTATCTGCTGGAGCGGGCGCGCGCCAAAGATCACTCGCCGGCCGATTTCTTCGACATCTTCAATCACCGCATGATCTCGCTCTTCTACCGCGCGTGGCAGAAGTATCGCTTCTACATCGCCTTCGAGCGCACGGGAGAGAGCGACGACGTGGTGAGCGCGCGGCTGCTCGACCTGATCGGACTGGGCACGGCGTCATTGACGCATCGGATGGGCATCGAAGACGAGGCGTGCCTCTACTACGATGGGCTGCTGTCGCAGCGGCGCCCCACCGCACAGGGACTGAAGCAGCTGCTGGAAGATTATTTCGATGTGCCGGTCCGCGTGGAGCAGTTTACGGGCACCTGGAGGCGTTTGCCGCCGGGAAATCGCACGGTGCTGGCGGAGGGCGTTACGTTCTCCGAGCAGCTTGGTCTGGGAACCATCGTGGGCGACGAAGTCTTCGACCAGCATGGAGCGGTGACGATACGCATTGGGCCGCTGAACTTCGCGCGCTACCGGGAGTTTCTGCCCGGCGCCCAGGCCAGCCTGGAGCTGCGCGAGTGGCTGCGGCTGTATGCGAACCGCGAATTCGATTTCGTGATCCGGTTGATTCTGGAGCGCAATGAAGTGCCGCAAATGAAGCTGGGCGGAGACGGGGTGGGAGCCCCACGCCTGGGACTGGTGAGCTGGATTCGCAACCGGGACCTCGACCGCGATCCGGATGAAGCCACGTACCGATTGAACTGAACGCAACGTTTTCCGATGGAGTGAAGCCATGAGCCTGAATTTGAAGTCCCTGATCGGCAAGGTGGATGAAGCGACGCGCAGCGCGCTGGAAGCAGCCGCCGGCCTGTGCGTTTCGCGCACCCACTACGACATCGAGATCGAGCACTACCTGCTGAAGGCGATCGACAGCTCGGACAACGATATCGCGTTCATCCTGCGGCAATACGGCGTGGACCGGTCGCGGCTGACCACCGAGCTGCAGCGCAGCCTGGATCGGCTGAAGAGCGGCAATGCGCGGAGCCCTGCCTTCAGTCCGCAGCTGGTGAAGATGCTGACCGAGGCGTGGACCATCGCGACGATTGAATACGACTCGGGGCAGATTCGCACCGGATTCACGCTGCTGGCGCTGTTTTCAGAGGACGAGCTGACGAGGCTGATCCGCGATGTGAGCAAAGAGCTGCAGCTGATTCCCGCTGAGGCGCTGCGCAAGGACTTCTTCACCATCACGGCGAAGTCGCGCGAGGCCTCCGTGGCGTCGTTTGCGGGCGGGCCGCAGGAAGAGGCGGCAGGCGCGGCGCCGCGGCCGGGCGGAGGCAAGACGCAGCATCTCAACCAGTACACCGTGAACCTGACCGCCAACGCCAAAGCCGGCAAGGTGGATCCGGTGCTGGGGCGCGACCAGGAGATCCGCCAGGTAGTGGACATCCTGATGCGGCGGCGGCAGAACAACCCTATCCTGACCGGCGAGGCGGGGGTGGGCAAGACCGCGGTGGTGGAAGGCTTCGCGCTGCGTTTGGCCAGCGGCGACGTGCCGCCGCCATTGCGCAACGTGCAGCTGCACAGCCTGGATCTGGCGCTGCTGCAGGCGGGCGCAGGCGTGAAGGGTGAGTTTGAAAACCGGCTCAAGGGGCTGATCGAGGAAGTGAAGTCGTCGCCGCATCCGATCATCCTGTTTATCGACGAGGCGCACACCATGATCGGGGCCGGCGGCCAGGCGGGACAGAACGACGCGGCCAACCTGCTGAAACCGGCTCTGGCGCGCGGCGAGCTGCGCACGATTGCGGCCACGACCTGGTCGGAATACAAGAAATTCTTTGAGAAGGACGCAGCGCTGGCACGGCGCTTCCAGGTGGTGAAAGTGGACGAGCCCAGCGAGACGCAGTGCAGCGTGATGATTCGCGGCATCGTGCCTTCTCTCGAGAAGCACCACGACCTGAGAATCCTGGACGAAGCAGTGACGGCGACGGTAAAGCTGTCGCACCGCTACCTGGCGGGGCGGCAGCTGCCCGACAAGGCGGTGAGCGTGCTGGATACCGCCTGCGCGCGGCTTTCGCTGGGGCAGCATACGATTCCGCCGGCGATTGAGGATTCCATGCGGCACATCGACGACCTGAAGGTGCAGAAGCAGATCCTGGAGCGCGAGACGACGGTGGGCGAGGATCACGCGGAACGTCTGGCCACCATCGAGGAGCACCTCGCCCAGGAAGAGGCGTCGCTGGCGAAGCTCAGGACGCAATGGGAGCAGGAAGTGGAGCTGGTGCGGGAGATTCGCGCCATGCGCCAGGCACTGGAGACCGGCGCCGAAACTGTCAACGCGGAAGGAAACGGGAAACCGGCGGTGAAGCCGTCGCTGGAGGCGCTGCAGCAGCTGGAGAGCCAGCTGACCGCGGTTCAGGGCGAGAATCCGCTGATCCACGTGTGCGTGGATGAACGCATCGTGGGCGAAGTGGTGTCGGCGTGGACGGGGATTCCGCTGGGCAAGATGGTCAAAGACGAGATTGCCGCGGTGCTCGATCTGGACGGCCATCTGCGCAAGCGGGTGATCGGGCAGGACCACGCGCTGGCGGCGATCGCACAGCGCATCATCACCTCGCGGGCGCGGCTGGACGATCCCGGAAAGCCGGTCGGGGTTTTCATGCTGGTGGGACCGAGCGGCGTGGGCAAGACCGAGACGGCGCTGGCCATTGCCGATTTGCTGTACGGAGGCGAGCGCAACCTGATCACGATCAACATGTCGGAGTTTCAG
>Ga0335072_10002591_pt1 | contig 27931 bp, 24 predicted proteins | sample Lox_Sample_21_FD_206725 | JGI IMG/M metagenome (GOLD analysis project Ga0335072, IMG submission 206725) | Soil microbial communities from Loxahatchee National Wildlife Refuge, Florida, United States - Lox_Sample_2.1 | ecosystem: Environmental > Terrestrial > Soil > Wetlands | place: USA... | reverse complement strand
CGCTGCGCCATCGCGCGCAGCCCGATGCCTTCCTTGAGGTAGTCCATCTCGTAGAGGTGCTCGCGCCACTTGCGGTCGATGACGTTGAGCAAGACGTTGCGTTCCAGCTGACGCATCGCACCCTCGCCGGCGAGTTCCTCGAGTTCGGCTTCCCTTGTGGCATAAGCGCGTTCGGCGTCTTTGATCAGCGCCTCGAGCAACTCCTCGCGGGTGAGCTCGTCACGGTCGGAGTCCGCGTCCTGCCGGGTGAGCGTCTCGTGGCTGATTCCGACCGGGTACAGCGTCTTCAGTGCGGTCCACAACGCGTCCAGATCCCAGTCCTCGGCATACCCCTCGGCGCTGGCACCGTTGACGTAGGCGGTGATCACGTCACGGACCATGTCCAGGGCCTGGTCCTTGAGGTTCTCGCCCTCGAGGATGCGGTGGCGCTCGGCGTAGATGACCTTGCGCTGCTGGTTCATCACCTCGTCGTACTTGAGGACGTTCTTTCTGACCTCGAAGTTCTGCTGCTCGACCTGGGTCTGGGCGCTCTTGATCGCACGGGTGACCATCTTGGCTTCGATCGGCACGTCGTCGGGCAGATTCAGCCGGGTCAGCAGCGTCTCCAGGGCCGCGCCGTTGAACCGGCGCATCAGCTCGTCGCCCAGCGACAGGTAGAAACGCGACTCGCCCGGGTCACCCTGCCGGCCGGAGCGGCCGCGCAGCTGGTTGTCGATGCGACGCGACTCGTGGCGTTCGGTGCCCAGCACGTACAGGCCGCCGGCCTCGATCACCTCTTCGGCCTCTTTGCCCGCCACTTCCCTGACCTTGCCCAGCTCCTCGTGCCAGGCCGCGTCGTACTCGTCGGGCGTTTCCACCGGATCGAGTCCCTGCTCACGCAGCCGCTGGTCGGTGAGAAAGTCGACGTTGCCGCCCAGCACGATGTCGGTACCGCGCCCGGCCATGTTCGTGGCCACGGTGATACCGCCCCGCCGGCCCGCCACGGCGATGATGCCCGCCTCTTGCTCGTGGTACTTGGCGTTGAGCACGTTGTGCGGGATGCGCCTTTTCTGGAACTGCCGGGACAAGTACTCCGAGCGCTCGACGCTGGTGGTACCGATCAGCACCGGTTGGCCCTTCTCATAGCGCTCGGCGACGTCGTCGACGACCGCGATGTATTTGGCTTCCTCGGTCTTGTAGATGAGGTCGGACTGGTCCCCGCGGATCATCGGCTTGTTGGTCGGGATGCTGACCACGCCGAGCTTGTAGATCTCGTGCAGCTCGGCGGCCTCGGTCTGGGCGGTACCGGTCATGCCGGCGAGCTTGTCGTAGAGCCGGAAGTAGTTCTGCAGCGTGATGGTGGCCAGGGTCTGGTTCTCGGCCTTGATCTCGACGTGCTCCTTGGCCTCGATGGCCTGGTGCATGCCTTCGTTGTAGCGGCGGCCGATCAGCACCCGGCCGGTGAACTCGTCGACGATGAGCACCTCGCCGTCGCGGACGATGTAGTCCTTGTCGCGGTTGAACAGCTCCTTGGCCTTCAGCGCGTTGTTGAGGTAGCTGACCAGCGGCGAGTTGGCCGCCTCGTAGAGGTTGTCGATGCCGAGTTGGTCTTCGACGAACTCCACGCCCTTTTCGTGCACGCCGACGGTGCGTTTACGCAGGTCGACCTCGTAGTGGACGTCCTTTTGCATCAGCGGCGCCAACCGGGCGAACTCGGTGTACCAATTGGAGGCGCCGTCGGCGGGACCCGAGATGATCAGCGGGGTGCGGGCCTCGTCGATCAGGATGGAGTCGACCTCGTCGACGATGGCGTAGCTGTGCCCGCGCTGCACCAGGTCGTCGAGCGAGTGGGCCATGTTGTCGCGCAGGTAGTCGAAGCCGAACTCGTTGTTGGTGCCGTAGGTGATGTCGGCGTTGTAGGCCACCCGGCGTTGCTCCGGGGTCATCTGGGCCAGGATCACCCCGACCTGCAGGCCCAGGAAGCGGTGCACCCGGCCCATCCACTCGCTGTCGCGTTTGGCCAGGTAGTCGTTGACCGTCACGATGTGCACGCCCTTGCCGGCCAACGCGTTGAGGTATGCCGGCAAGACGCAGGTCAGCGTCTTACCTTCACCGGTCTTCATCTCGGCGACGTTGCCCAGGTGCAGGGCGGCCGCGCCCATCACCTGCACATCGAACGGACGCTGCTCGAGCACTCGCCAGGCGGCTTCGCGGGCCACGGCGAACGCTTCGGGCAGCAGGTCGTCGAGGCTTTCCCCCTCTTCCAGGCGCTTCTTGAACTCGTCGGTCTTGGCCCGCAGCTCGGCGTCGGTGAGTTTTTCGACATCGTCAGACAAGGTGCTGACATAGTCGGCGACCCGCTTGAGGCGCTTGACCATGCGACCTTCACCGAGGCGCAGCAATTTCGACAGCACAGCTATGTCCCCTGTTGGTAGGAGTCTTCTTCGATAAGGCGACTCCCATGGTAGGTGACAGCCCGGTGATGGCCGTCGATCCTCAGGAAAGCCTGATCAACCCGTAGTCGTAGGCGTGCCGACGGTAGACGACGGACGGCCGTTCGGTCTCTTTGTCGTAGAACAAGAAGAAATTGTGCCCGACCAGCTCCATCTCGTAGAGCGCGTCGTCGACCGACATCGGCGTGGCGTGATGCTCTTTGGTACGGACCACCCGTCCCGGCTCGTGGTCGTTGCGGTCGGCTTCTCCTTGTTTCAGGTCGTGTTGGTGGGGTTCTGCCGGTTCGCTGTTGTTGAAGGCATGCTCCGGCGCGGGGGCCACCGCGGTGGCCGCGGCGAGCGAGACGGGGGTCTTTTCGCCGTAATGCACTTTGCGGCGATCCTTGCCGCGACGCAACCGGCTTTCCAGCTTGACCACCGCGGCCTCCAGCGCGGCATAGAAGCTGTTGGCACAGGCCTCGCCGCGAACTACCGGCCCACGGCCCCGTGCGGTGATCTCCACCCGCTGACAGGACTTGCGTTGGCGACGGTTGCGTTCGTGCTTGAGTTCGACGTCGAACAGGTAGATGGTCTTGTCGAACCGTTCCAAGCGGGCGAGTTTCTGCGAGACATAAACGCGGAAGTGATCGGGAATCTCGACGTTGCGGCCTTTGAAGACGACCTCGGCGGTCGCTGTCGGTTCCTGTGCGTCGATTTCTACCGGCGGTTGCTCCAGAATCTGACCGGAATCCACGGGGAGCCTTGACATACGTGACAACTCGTTTCTCTTTTCACGTCGCACGCGTCCTGCGTGCCGGCTTTCAGAAGACGCGCCGACGGGGTTGGAGCGGTTTGAAAAGATCACCGCCGCAGGCAGCCCGCCGATGCCAGGTGTCGAATACTCACCCCCTCCGCAGTGGTGTCTTAGCCTGGGACATCACGACCAGTGAGTCAGACCCATAGGTCATTGAAGGTTGTCCTCGACGTTAGCTCGTGTTCGCCTTGCGATGCCACCAATTTGGCTGACCTGTTGCGAGTTCTTCACAACCTCTTGGCAAGTTCACGGGTTCGGGGCCAGACCGCACAGCATCAGGCGGCCGCGATCGCCAGTACCGCGGCCACCCGAACCCCGGCGGACCGCAGGACCCACACCGACTCGCGCGCCGTCGCTCCGGTGGTGACGATGTCGTCGACGATCACGACTTCGGTGCTCGGCCGCTGACCGCGTAGCAATACCCGGCCCGCGATATTGCGCTCGCGGGCGGCGGGGCGCAGGCCCACCGAGTCGCGGGCCAGCGCCTTCATCCGCAATGCCGGGACGACGATGACGTCGGGGTGCCCGGCCACCGCTTCGGTTGCCATCCGCGCGACGGGGTCACCGCCACGTCGCCGCGCCGCGGAGCGCCGGGTCGGTGCGGGCACGATCGTCAACGGCGTCTCGAGCAGGCCCCACATCAGCAGCCGGTGCACCCCGATGGCCAGGGCACGCGCCAACGGCGCGACGAGATCGCCGCGGCCGTGCTCCTTCATCGCGAGGATCGCCTGGCGGCGAGCGCCGGCATAGCGGCCGAGCGCAAACACCGGCACCTGCGGGTCGATGCGAGGGTTCACCACATTCGGCTGGTCGGCTGCCACCGACAGCTCTTGGGCGCACGCCTCACACCAGCGGGTCGACGGCGCCCCGCAGCCGCCGCATTCCAGCGGCAGGATGAGGTCGAGCACCTTGCCAGTGTGGCGACCAGGGGTGACAGCAGTGGCTACGGCAGGACCAGGCTGAACACACCCTGGCTGAGTTGGCTGACGATCTCTTCGATGTTGCGCAGCGGCAACTCCATTCGCCATTGCGGCAGCAGGCCTGAAACCTCCAACGCATCCGACCCGAGGCGGACGTCGGTGACCAGCAGTCCATGCGGCAGGTCGGGCAGCGGCACCGGGTAGGAGGGAGTCCGGGTGGGCAGTGTCCATCGCCGTTGACCGGTTACCAGTGCGGACGGTCGCAGCCATAACGTCGTCCCGACCACGTCAACGCGGACCTCGACGCCGCCCCAACCGGGACGGCGGCTCCATTGCAGCAAGGCTGTGCCGTCTGCGCCCAGCACACTGCTCAGTTGGGGCGCGGCCCGACGCAGCGCATCGTCGACAATCTTTGCCGGCAGGCTCAGGGTCAGCTCCGCCGGCGCACCCACCACCGTCGGCGGCACGCCGGGACGGAAGTGCACGTTGTGCGCCACGGCAACGGCATGCGGCAGGTGGTGCTGGTCCCAGGTGATGTCGCGTCCGCCGACCCGGACCTGGCCGAGCTGACCGACGGCCAATTCGCGTGGTTCCAGCGCGGAGTCGAACTCGGTGACGGTGAGCACCACATCGTGGCCTCCCGCATGCACTTTGACTTGCTTGCCGATGAGCAGTTGTTGAAGCGCAGTGAACAGGGTCCGGTAAGGCATCGCGGCCGCCTGCGCGGCGCCGGCGGTTACCGACGGCAGTCCGGTCGACGACCACAACGAGCCCAGCATGTCCAAGGCGCGGAAGGGATCCTCCCAACGCAGGCGGGGAACTTTGGGCGACATCGGCAGGGCTTTCTCTAGGCCTCCTCACTGGGAGAGTAACCGGTGAGATGACCCGAACTCAGCGCTTATCCCGGTAGCACCGGCGCCGCCCCGCCCATCATCAGTCCGGACACCTCCGACCAGCTCTGCTGGCTTTCGGCGGAGGATGCCGAATATTGCAGCACCCCTTGCGGAGCCGCGACGTACACCGTCGACGGGTTGGCCGCGATCGCGGTCAGCGGAATCTGCAGACCGCGGGCGGGTGCGTCGGAGTTCACCCCGTCGATGTTCACGTACGACACCGGATGGGTGGCGTCCGTGCGGGTCACCACGATGTCATCGCCGGTGCGCCAGGACAACGACACCACCGACGTGCCCAGCCCGAAACCCAGCCGCCGCGGATATGTCAGCGCGTACTGCCCGGCCTGGGTCTGCTCGACACTGGCGAGGATCACCTGGCCGGCGATCACCATCGCGGCGCGGGTGCCATCGCGGGACAGCTGCAAGTCGGTGATCGGCCCCGGGAAGCGGCTGGCCACGGCCGCCGAATCCACCGGGATTCGCGCGGGCTGCCCAGATGCCGGCTCCTGGAACGCCCGCAGCACGTTGTTGGTGTCGACCACCACCCAGACCGCATCGTCGAGCGACCAGCTGGGTCGCGACAGGCTGTGTCCGTCGGCGGATTGCACCGCCTCACCGCCGAGGTCACCGATCCACAGCGACTCCGCCACGTCCGGGGCGCCGCGTCGCAGGGTCACCACCGACGCCACCTCGCGTCCGCTGCGCGACAGCGCGGCGCTGGACTGGTCCCCCATCCGGCCGAAGGCTCCGGGCACCGTCGTGGTGTGCTGTCCGTCCAGCCCCACCAGTGAACCGTTCACCAGCGCATGCAAACCCGCGCCCGCGCCGTCGGCCACGCCGGGGTCGGTGGCCGCGACGTCGGAGGTGGTCCAGCCTTCGGCGAACCTGTCGTCCAGTGGCGCGCCGTCGGCGTTGATCACATACGGCCCCCGGATATCCGCCCTGGCCAGGGTCCAAATGATCTGTGCGGCAAGCAATTGCCTGCTGTGCGGGTCGGTCGTGGACAGTTTCTCCAGATCGATTCGCGCGCCGCCGTATCCGCGGCCGATCCCGTTCTTGCCACCGTCGGCCCGGGTCACCGGACCGCGTAGCCGCAGCGGCGGAGCGAGCAGATTGCGGACCGTGTGCGCCATCTCCGGCCGTGGACCCGCCAGCAGCTTGGAGACGAGTTCGGTGGCCAGCTGGTCGTGATCGGACACCGCGACGTAGCGCGGGTCGGGCACCACGGTCTTGCCCGTCGGGTCGGCGAAGTACAGCGTGTTGCGCTTGTAGGTCGCCTGAAATTGCTGCCAGTCCAAGAAGACTCCGTTGGGCAGCCGGTCGATCCGCCAGCCGCCCGATGTTTTGACCAATTCGATCGGGCCCGGGTCCGGCAATACGCCCTCTGCGGTTTCGAACACCCCCATATCGGACAGCGAGCCCAGGATGTCTGCCCGCATGGTCGCCGAAACCCGTTCAGCACCACGGGTTTCGACGAACACCACATGGTCGATCAGCAGTGCGCTGCCCGCGTCGTCCCATGCGTTGGATGCCGACTGGGTGAGGAACTGCCGCGCGGCCAGATGCCGGTTGGCGGGATCGGCTGTGGCCTTGAAGAATTCGCGCAGCAGCACGTCGGGGTCCATGCCCGGGGTCGGCTTGGGCAGGTTCGACGGCGCCGGCCGCTCGACGGTGCCGATGGCCTGCGGGGCCGACCAGCTGGGCACTCCCGCACAACCGGCGAGCAACACCGCCAGCGACAACAGCCCCAGCAGCCGGCGCATCACCCGCTCCTCTCGGCATGCTCACGCTGGCGCTGACGATCCTGACGTTGTGGCTTGTGTTCCTGGCCGGTCGGTTGCGCCGGCTGCGGAATGGGCTTCATGGGCAACGGGCTGGTGGTGACCTTGTGGCCGCGAACCAGGGGCAGCGTCAGCCGGAAGCATGCGCCCTCGCCGGGCTCGCCCCATGCCTCCAGCCGGCCCTGGTGCAGCCGCGCATCCTCGATGCTGATCGCCAGGCCCAGCCCGGTGCCGCCGGACCGCCGCACCCGCGACGGGTCGGAGCGCCAGAACCGGCTGAACACCAGCTTTTCCTCGCCGGGCCGCAGCCCCACCCCGTGGTCGCGGACGGTGACCGCGACGGTGTCCTCGTCGGTGCCCATCCGGATGTGGACCGGCTTGTGCTCGGCGTGATCGATGGCGTTGGCGATCAGGTTGCGCAGGATCCGCTCCACCCGGCGGGCGTCGACCTCGGCGATCACCTCCTCGTCGGGCATGTCGACCAGCATCTCGACGGCGGCCTCTTCGGCGAGGTGCCCCACGTTGCCCAGCGCGCTGCGCACCGTGGTGCGCAGGTCGACCGCCTCGACGGACAACTCGGCCACACCGGCGTCGTGGCGCGAGATCTCCAGCAGGTCGTTGAGCAGCGTCTCGAACCGGTCCAGCTCGTTGACCATCAACTCGGTGGACCGCGCCAGTGTGGGGTCGAGGTCGGCGCTGTGGTCGTAGATCAAGTCGGCGGCCATCCGCACGGTGGTCAGCGGGGTGCGAAGTTCGTGGCTGACGTCGGACGTGAAACGTCGCTGCAGGTTGCCGAACTCCTCGAGCTGGGTGATCTGCCTGGACAAGCTCTCGGCCATGTCGTTGAACGACACCGCCAGCCGGGCCATGTCGTCTTCGCCGCGGACCGGCATCCGTTCGGACAGATGGCCTTCGGCGAAGCGCTCGGCGATCCGCGACGCCGACCGCACCGGCACCACCACCTGACGGGATACCAGCAGCGCGATCCCGGCGAGCAGCACCAGCAGCACCGCGCCGCCGGTGATCATCGTGCCGCGGACCAGCATGATGGTGGCCTGCTCGTTCTTGAGCGGGAAGATCAGGTACAGCTCCAGGTTGGCCACCTGTGACGACTCGGGGGTACCGATGATCAGGGCCGGCCCGGAGAAGCCGTCGGTGTGCACCGTGGCGTATTGGTAGGCCGCCTGCCCGGCCTTGACGAAACCGCGCAGCGAGTTGGGCACCTGGTCGACGGGCCCGGCCGCGCTCGCGGCGCGCGGGCCGTCGCCGGGCACCAGCAGCACCGCGTCGAACGCGCCGGCGAGCCCGGCGCCCGAGGCCGGGTCGGTCTTCGACGTCAGCGTGTTGCGGGCCAGCTGAAGGCTGCTGTCCAGCGAGCGCGTCTCCTCACCGTTGACGATCCCGCCGACGGTGGTGCGGGCCCGCTCGATCTGTTCGGTGGCGGCCTTGACCTTGACGTCGAGCACCCGGTTGGTGACCTGACTGGTCAGCACGAAGCCGAGGGCCAAGATCACTGCCAACGACAAACCAAGGGTGAGGGCGACGACTCGCAGCTGCAGCGATCGACGCCAGGCAATGCCTACGGCTCGGCTCAACGCGCTCATGCCGCGGGTCATCAGGCCGGCGCGCCCCCAGCGACCTCGAGATCGCCGCGAGCCTCGGATCACGGAGGTCCGGCCTTGTATCCCACTCCTCGAACGGTCAACACCACGGTCGGGTTCTCAGGGTCTTTTTCGACCTTGGCCCGTAGACGCTGGACATGCACGTTTACCAAGCGGGTATCCGCTGGGTGCCGGTATCCCCACACCTGTTCGAGCAGCACATCACGAGTAAACACCTGGCGTGGTTTGCGTGCCAGCGCGACCAGCAGGTCGAACTCCAGCGGTGTCAGGGAGATCTGCTCGCCGTTGCGCGTGACCTTGTGGGCCGGCACGTCGATCTCGACGTCGGCGATGGACAGCATCTCGGCGGGCTCGTCGTCGTTGCGCCGCAGCCTCGCGCGCACCCGGGCGACCAGCTCCTTGGGCTTGAACGGCTTCATGATGTAGTCGTCGGCACCCGACTCCAAGCCCAGCACCACGTCGACGGTGTCGGTCTTGGCCGTCAGCATGACAATCGGAACGCCCGAGTCGGCACGCAGCACGCGGCACACGTCGATGCCATTCATGCCGGGCAACATCAGGTCCAGCAGCACCAAATCGGGGCGCAGCTCGCGCACCGCGGTAAGGGCCTGAGTACCGTCACCGATGACCGCGGTGTCGAAGCCCTCCCCACGCAGCACGATGGTCAGCATCTCTGCCAGCGAAGCGTCGTCATCGACGACCAAGATCCTTTGCCTCATGGAGTCCATGGTGTCACCAGTTCGGGACAAAACAGGGGCACCACACGGGCGTTTCTTGGGCAAAGCGCGACAAATACCGTCAAATCTCGCCCCAACGGCCGGTCTACGGGGCGATCAACGCGGCCGCCAGCCCCTCCGGATCGACGTCCGCGTCGACGACGAGCCATCGCCCGCCCCAGTCCGCGGCGGCCAAGCCCGCGTACACCGCACCGGTGCGCTGCTGAAGGCCGTCGTCGCGTTCGTAGCTGTCGCGCGCCCGGCCCGGCTCCGATTCGGCCCGGTCGCGGGCCCGCCGCGCGGCCAGGTCGGCCGACACCGCGAGCAGCACCTGCCAGTCCGGCGGGGGCAATCGCAGTCGCTGATATTCGAGCCGGTGGACCCAGGCCGCCGCCTCCCCGGCCGCGTCCTGGTGCAGGCGGGCGGCGCTGTAAGCCGCGTTGGACGCGACGTAGCGATCCAGGATCAGCACGTCATGGTCGGCGCCCAGTCGCTCGATTTCCCCGGCCGCCGCGGCGCGATCGAGCGCGAACAGCATGGCCATCGCGTATGCCGACGACGCGAGGTCGCCGTGCTCGCCGTGCAGCGCCTCCGCCGCGATGTCGGCGGTCACCGATTGCCCGTAGCGCGGGAACGCCAGCGTGGCCACCGACTTCCCGGCGGCGTTGAACGCGCTGCGCAACCCTTCGGTCAACGTCCGCTTGCCGGCGCCGTCGACGCCCTCGATCGCGATCAGCACGGCGCGAGCCTAGCCCGCGACCACCAGGGCTCTAGTAGCGGTAGTGGTCCGCCTTGTACGGGCCCTCGACGTCGACGCCGATGTAGTCGGCCTGGTCCTTGGTCAGCTTGGTCAGCACACCACCCAGCGCCTCGACGTGGATGCGGGCCACCTTCTCATCGAGGTGCTTGGGTAGCCGGTACACCTCGTTGTCGTACTCGTCGTTCTTGGTCCACAGCTCGATCTGGGCGATCACCTGGTTGGAGAAGCTGTTGCTCATCACGAACGACGGGTGGCCGGTGGCGTTGCCCAGGTTCAGCAGCCGGCCCTCGGAGAGCAGGATGATCGACTTGCCCGAGTCGCCGAAGGTCCACACGTCGACCTGCGGCCGGATGTTCACCTTGGTGGCGCCCGACTTTTCCAGTTGAGCGACCTGAATCTCGTTGTCGAAGTGCCCGATGTTGCCCAGGACCGCGTGGTCCTTCATCGCCTTCATGTGCTCGAGGGTGATTATGTCCTTGTTGCCGGTCGCGGTGATGACGATGTCGGCCTCGCCGATGACGTCCTCGACCCGCTTGACGTCGTAGCCCTCCATCAGGGCCTGCAGCGCGTTGATCGGGTCGACCTCGGTGACGACGACGCGCGCGCCCTGGCCCTTGACGGACTCGGCGCAGCCCTTACCGACGTCGCCGTAGCCGCAGACCAGCACCCGCTTGCCGCCGATCAGCACGTCGGTGCCGCGGTTGATGCCGTCGATCAGGGAGTGCCGGCAGCCGTACTTGTTGTCGAACTTGGACTTGGTCACCGAGTCGTTGACGTTGATCGCCGGGAACGCCAGGTCCCCGGCGGCCGCGAACTGGTACAGCCGCAGCACGCCGGTGGTGGTCTCCTCGGTGACGCCCTTGACCGACTCGGAGATCTTCGTCCACTTGTCCTTGTCGGTCTCGAAGCGGTTTCGCAGCAGGTCGAGGAAGACCTTCCACTCGGTGGGGTCGTCGTCTTCCGCCGGGGGCACCACGCCGGCCTTCTCGTATTGCGCGCCACGCAGCACCAGCATGGTGGCGTCGCCGCCGTCGTCGAGGATCATGTTGGCCGGCTCGTCGGGCCAGGTCAGCATCTGCTCGGCGGCCCACCAATACTCCTCGAGCGTCTCGCCCTTCCAGGCGAACACCGGGACACCCTTCGGCTCCTCGGGCGTGCCGTGCGGGCCGACGACCACCGCGGCGGCGGCATGGTCCTGGGTGGAGAAGATGTTGCACGACGCCCATCGGACCTGGGCGCCCAGTGAGACGAGGGTCTCGATGAGCACGGCGGTCTGCACCGTCATGTGCAGCGAACCCGAGACCCGCGCCCCCTTGAGCGGCTGCACTTCGGCGTACTCCCGGCGCAACGACATCAGGCCCGGCATCTCCTGCTCGGAGAGCTCGATGTCCCGCCGACCGTAATCCGCCAGTGACAGGTCGGCGACCTTGAAGTCGATGCCGTTACGAACGTCGGGAGTCAATGCGTTTTCGGTCGTCGTCATAGCGTGTTTCATCCTTCTTGGAGCTCACCGGATTCAAGCGGTACTTAGCTTAGGTATGTTCTTCCGCCACTGTAGCCGCCGACCCGACGGCGCCTCGGATCAGGGAAGGCTCAGGGGACGTTGACGACCCCGTGACGCTCCGCGAACGGCGTCATCAGCCGCGCCAGATCCGCCGCCACATCGTGATCGGCTTCGGGCGGCATGGACACGTAGCTCAATGCCAGCCGCACGATGGCCCGCGCCAGCACACCGGCGTCCTCCGCACTGGTGGCGACCCAGGTCTGGGTAAGTGCAGACGCCAGCCGGCCCGACCCGCGGGTGATGATGGGCGCGCTGTCGGTGGTGATCAGCTGCAACAGGTCGGGCTTGGCGACACCCGTGCGCAATGAGGTCACCAACGGGTCCGCCGCCGCCTCGGCGAAGAACCTCCGGAAAGCCTGCAGGAACGACTCGTAGATATTGCCGACGTTGGCGTCCAGGGCCTCATGGATGGTGTCAACCAGGCGGTCGGCCAGGCGCAGGGCGTAACCCTGCGCCAGGCCTTGCCGCGAGCCGAACTCGTTGTAAATGGTCTGCCTGCTGATTCCGGCGGCGCGGGCCACGTCGGACAGCGTGATGGCGGACCAGTCGCGGGTCTGCAGCAGGTCCCGCATCGCGTCGAGCACCGAGTCGCGCAGCAGGATGCGCGACGCCTCGGCGTACGGCATCCGCTTCACAGGCGCGACAATAGCGCTCACGGTCTGACTACCTCCACCATCTCGAAGTCGGACTTCGCCGCGCCGCAATCCGGGCAGCTCCAGTCCTCGGGGATGTCGTCCCATCGGGTGCCGGGCTCGATGCCGTCTTCGGGCCAACCCAGCGCCTCGTCGTACTCGAAGCCGCACTGGATGCAGCGGAACAGTTTGTAGTCACTCATGTGTCTGCACCAATCCTTTCGGGTGCTCTCGAAGCTGTATGAAATCTGCCTTCTCGCGAACCGCGCAGTCCGGACAGCACCAGTCGTCGGGAATCTCCCCCCATCGCGTGCCTGCCGGGAAGCCTTCCCTGGCATCGCCTTTGGCCTCGTCATAGACATAGTCGCAGACCGGGCACCGGTAGGCCCGGGAGTTGGAGTCGGTCATTTCTCGGCTCCGTGGCGCGCCAGCAGCTTCTCGCGCAGCCGCGGCTGCACGTTGACCCGGGTGATGTCGCCGTCGTAGTGCTCGAGCACGCGGTGATCCATCACCTTGCGCCACAGCGGCGGGAAGTACGTCAGCGAAATCATCGACGCGTACCCGCTGGGCAGGTTCGGCGCGCCCGCCATGCTGCGCAGCGTCTGGTATCGCCTGGTGGGGTTGGCGTGGTGATCGCTGTGCCGCTGCAGGTGGTACAGGAACAGATTGGTCACCACATGGTCGGAGTTCCAGCTGTGCACCGGCGCGCAGCGCTCGTAGCGGCCGTTGGCGTTGCGTTGGCGCAGCAGTCCGTAGTGCTCGAGGTAGTTGACGGCCTCGAGAAGACTGAAGCCGAAGACCGCCTGGATGATCACGAAACCGATAAGCGCCGGGCCGAAGACAGCGATCAGCACAGCCCACAGCGCCACCGACAGCGCCCAGGCGTCGAGCACGTCGTTGGACAGGTACGTCTTGGGATTCCAGGGGCTGCTCCCCTGCCGGCGTATCCGCTGCGCCTCGAGACGAACGGCTGACCGCAGGCTGCCAAATACGCTGCGGGGCAAGAACTCCCAGAATGTCTCGCCGAAGCGTGCCGACGCCGGGTCCTCCGGGGTGGAGACGCGCACGTGATGGCCGCGGTTGTGCTCGATGTAGAAGTGGCCGTAGCAGGTCTGCGCGAGGGTGATCTTGGACAGCCACCGCTCCAGCGAGTCCTTCTTGTGCCCCATCTCGTGGGCGGTGTTGATGCCGACGCCACCGAGAACACCGACCGACAGCGCCACACCGAGTTTCCCGGCCCAGCTCAGCGGGCCCTGGTAACCCAGCCAGCTCAGGTCCGAGGCGGTGAACAAGTAGGCGCCCAGCAGCACGCTGAGGTACTGGAACGGGATGAAGGCGTAGGTGCAGTAGCGGTAGTACTTGTCGTTCTCCAGCTGTTCCATCACCTCGTCGGGCGGGTTCTGGCCGTCGGGCCCGAAACGCAGATCGAGGATGGGCAGCAGAACGTAGAGCAGGATGGGGCCGATCCACATCGGCACCTGCGCGGCGATGTGCCAGCCGAGCTGATTCATCGCCCAGATGATCGGCAGCATCACGAACAACGCTGTCGGGGCGATCAGTCCCATCAGCCACAGGCGACGCTTCTTGTCCCGCCAGACTTCGGGCGCATCAGCCGCTTCAGCTATTTCGGGTCTGAGTGTGGTCATATGCCAAACCTCCTTGTTGAGTCATACGCTGAGGTTTACAATACGTCGCTTTATGTCTTGTGTCTAGACACAGAGTGCTATTTTGTAAAGCACCCCTACGTCACCGTGCGGTTCGCATCGAGGCTTCCGGGTCCGAGCGGGCCTGCTCGACCTGTCGGCGCCCCTGTACCGAGTGCCGGTGTCCATAGCCGACATAGATCGCGGTTCCGACCACCAGCCACACCGCGAACCGGACCCAGGTGAGAGCGGTGAGGTTGATCATCAGCCACACGCATGCGCAGATCGAGGCGATCGGGAGCACCGGCACCCCGGGAGCGTGGAACCCGCGCGGCAGGTCCGGCCGGGTCCGGCGCAGCACGATGACACCGGCGGACACCAGGACGAACGCGAACAGCGTTCCGACGTTGACCATTTCCTCGAGCTTGGTTATCGGGAACACCGCCGCCGTCGTTGCCACCACGACGGCAACCAGCACGGTGATCCGGACCGGGGTGCCACGCGAGCCGGTCTTGGCCAGCCGCCGCGGCAACAGCCCGTCGCGCGCCATCGCGAACAAGACCCGGCACTGCCCGAGCATCAACACCATCACCACGGTGGTCAGCCCGGCCAACGCCCCGATGGCGATGATCTCGCTGGCCCATCCGATCCCGTTCGCCGTGAATGCCGTCGCCAGGTTCGCCGGCTTGTGCCCGGGAATGGTCTTGAGCTGGGTATAGGAGACCATGCCGGACAGCACGATCGAGACCGCGACGTAAAGCACCGTCACGATCGCCAGCGACGCCAGGATCCCCTTCGGGACGTCGCGCTGGGGATTCTTGGTCTCCTCGGCCATGGTGGCCACGATGTCGAAACCGATGAACGCGAAGAACACGATCGACGCCCCCGCCAGAACGCCGTACCAGCCGTAGTGGCTGCTGTGCGCCCCGGTCAGCAGCGCCAACACCGACTGGTCGATCCCTCGTTGGTCGCCTCCGGCTTCCGCCGGGGGAATGAACGGCGAGTAGTTGGCCGTCTTGATGTAGAACGCGCCGACCACCACGACCAAGATCACCACCGACACCTTGATGGCGGTGATCACCGCGGAAAATCTCGATGACAACTTGGTGCCCAGCGCGATCAGGGTCGACACCACCCCGACGATCACCAGCGCACCCCAGTCGAGGTTGACCGATCCGAAATTCACCGTGCCGCCGGCAAATCCGAACACCGTACCCAGGTAGCTCGACCAGCCTTTGGACACGACGGCGGCACCGACCGCCAATTCCAGCAGCAGATTCCAGCCGATAATCCAGGCGAGGAATTCGCCGAAGGTGGCATAAGAGAAGGTGTATGCACTGCCGGCCACGGGCAGCGTCGACGCGAACTCCGCGTAGCACAGCGCGGCCAGCGCGCAGGTGGCCGCCGCGATCACGAACGAGATCCAGATCGCGGGACCCGTGACGTCGCCGGTCGTCGAGGCGGTAACCGTGAAGATGCCGGCGCCGATCACCACCGCGACGCCGAACACCGCCAAGTCGCGCCAGGTCAGCTCCTTGCGCAGCCGGGTATCCGGATCATCGGTGTCGGCGATCGATTGCTCGACCGACTTTATCCGCCATCGATTGGCCATCCGCCCGCCTTTCATGGACTGTTGGAAGCCGTTGGACCGCACAGTACTGGGTAGTCTGCTTCAGATGCCCGAGCGCGCAGCAAGCACGAGGAACCACGCGGTGGTCATCGGCGCGAGCATCGCCGGTTTGTGCGCCGCGCGGGTCCTCTCGGATTGCTACGACCAGGTGACCCTCTACGAACGAGACGAGTTGCCGAGCACCCCGACCAACCGAGCGACGGTGCCGCAAGACCGGCATCTACACATGCTGATGGCCCGCGGTGCGATCGAGTTCGACGGCCTGTTTCCCGGGCTGCTGAAGGACATGGTCGCCACCGGTGTGCCGATGCTGGAGAACCGGCCGGACTGCATCTACCTCGGCGCGGCGGGCCATGTCCTCGGGACGGGGCACACCCTGCGCGACGAGTTCACCGCTTACGTGCCCAGCCGGCCACACCTGGAGTGGCAGTTGCGCAAACGGGTCCAAAACATCGGCAACGTCGAGATCGTCCGGCGCTCCGTGGCCGAGCCGCGGTTCGACCGTGGCCGGCAGCGGGTGACCGGCGTGCTGTTGGATGCCGCCGACGCGCAAGACGGTGAGCCGGAGTTTGTGCGCGCCGACCTAGTCGTCGACGCGGCCGGTCGCGGCACCCGGCTGCCGGTGTGGTTGACGCAGTGGGGATATGCCCGCCCAACCGAAGAAATCCTGTACATCGGCATCAACTACGCCACCCAGCAGTTCCGCATCCCCGACGGCCTGATCCAGGAAAAGGTGGTCGTCGCCGGCGCCTCCCATGACGAGTCGCTCGGCCTGGGCATGCTGTGCTACGAGGATGGGACCTGGGTGCTCACCACATTCGGGGTAGCCAACGCCAAACCGCCGCGGACGTTCCCCGAGATGCTGGCGCTCGCGGACACGCTGCTGCCCGCCCATTTCACCGACGCTCTGGCGCAGGCCGAACCCCTCGGCGCGCCGGCGTTCCACGCTTTCCCGGCCAGCAGATGGCGCCGCTATGACAAGCTGGACCGCTTTCCCGCCCGGATCATCCCGTTCGGCGATGCCGTCGCCAGCTTCAACCCCACCTTCGGACAAGGCATGACGATGACATCGCTGCAGGCCGGTCATCTGCGGCGGGCTCTGCTATCCCCGGAGACGGAACTGGCCGCAGAACTCAACCGCGCCACCGCCAAGACCACCTACCCGGTGTGGATGATGAACGCCGTCGGCGACATCACGTTCCACCACGCCGCGACCAAGGGGCCCGTCCCGTGGTGGTGGCGTCCGTCCGGTGCGTTGTTCGACCAATTCCTCGGGGCCGCCGAAACCGAACCCGTTCTCGCCGAATGGTTTTTGCGCCGGTTCTCGCTTCTCGACAGCCTCTATATGGTTCCGCCGTTACGGATCATCGCCCGTACCATGGCGCACAACACGCGGCTGTGGCTGCGCGAGCGCCGGCAAGCCGCCCGAGACCGGAGGCGGGCCGTGGCGATCGCGGGCGCGGCAGAGCCGGGCGAAGCGGGTCGCCACCGTCAGTACTAGTCACAACCCCACAGTTGCCCTGAACAGCTTGGCGGGCTCTCGCGCCACCAGCCGGATGGGGCCGTCGTCGGCTCCCACCCATGCCGCCATTCCGCGTTCCAGCGTCAGCGATCCGGACTTCCCGTGCACCGTCGTGCAACCCTCGCTGCACAACAGGATCTGGGGGCCCTCGTGGCTGCACGACGCGTCGACTTCGTGGCCGAGATTCTCGCCGTCGAGCTCCAGCAGCGCGACCGCGAATTCGTCGGCCGGGGTGTGGTAGATCAGTCCGAGCCCCTCACGGCTGATCTGCGGCCGCAGCGTCGCTTCGGGGGTGGGGGCGAAGTCCAGCACCCGCAGCAGTTCGGGCACGTCGACGTGTTTGGGGGTGAGTCCGCCGCGTAACACGTTGTCGGAGTTGGCCATTACCTCCACCCCGAAACCGCGCAGATAGGTGTGCAAATTGCCGGCCGGCACGAAGATCGCCTCGCCCGGGGCCAGGTTGATTCGGTTGAGCAACAGCGCCGCCAGCACACCGGCATCGCCGGGATAGCGTTCGCCGAGCTCCAGCACCGTCTTGGCTTCGGCCGCGAATTCCGTTGCGCCGGAGCTGAGGTATTGGATGGCGCCGTCCAGCACGGCGGGCACCAGCACGTCGAGGTCGGGCTGGGGTGCGGTGATCCAGGTGGTGAACAGCGCGCGCAGTCCGTCGGCGTCGGACTGGTCGTTCAGCAGTTCGATGAAGGGGTCGAGGTCGGAGACCGCCAACGCCCGCAGCAGCTCGATGGTGCGAGACACCTGGCGAAATCCGGCCAGCGCCTCGAACGACTGCAGCGCGATCAGCAACTCGGGCTTGTGCGACGTATCGCGATAGTTGCGGACCGGTGAGGACACCGGAATTCCCAGTCGTTCCTCACGCAGGTAACCCTCGACGGCCTGCTGGGCGCTCGGATGGGCCTGCAGCGACAGCGGCTCGTCGGCGGCCAGGACCTTGACCAGGAACGGCAGCACATCACCGAAGCGGGCGCGCGAGGAGGACCCGAGCTGTCCCTCAGGATCGGCGACCAGCGCCTCCAGCAACGAGACTTCGCCGTTGCCCGTTTCCAGCCAGGCCGGGTCGCCGGGGTGTGCGCCGAACCAGAGTTCGGCCTCCGGGTGCGCGGCCGGAACCGGACGCCCGGTGAATTCGGCGATGGCGGTGCGCGATCCCCAGGCGTACGTCCGCAGCGCCCCGCGTAGCAGTTCCACTTCTTTATCTATCCCCGCACCAGTCGCATGTAAACGGCCGCCATCTCCAGCCGAACGGCCAATACTGCCAATTGCTGCTCGGCGCCCACGGCGCCGATCGGCGCCGGTGAACCACCCGGCCCGGCCGAATCACCCGAGGCATCCGGTACGTCCGGCACATCCTCGGCGGCAACCAGGTAGACGTCGTCGAGCCCGGCGACCCGGGCCGCCACCACCGTCCGCTCGGCGGCCAGCGCCAGCGCCAGCACCCGCAGCCGATCGGGCAGCGGTCCGTCGATTTCTTCGTCGTGAAAAAGAGCGTCCACATCGGAGCCATCGCTAAACTCCGAAGTCGCCCGCAGCGCCACCACGGCATCCGCCAGCCCGGCGGCCGCGGCCACCTGGTGCGCGATTCGCAGCAGGACCGAACTGCCATGCCGGGCCAGCGCCAGCGTCGCGGCGGAGTCACCGGCCAACGCCACTTGGCGACCGGAGATGCGCGCGGCAATTGTCTTGGCCGGATTGGTGAATAGCTCGCGGCCGGCGCTGTTACGGAGCGCCTCGGCGTCCAGCTCGTCGGCGAGCAACGCCAGATCGATGCTGAGTCTGGGCTCCACGATTTGCAGCGCGGCCAGGCCGGCGGCCAGATACCGGGACAGTCCGAACCCGTCGCGAACCCAGAGCCGCGGCTCCAGCACTGCGGCGCGCCCGGCCGTCGAGTCGCGCAGCGGACCCTCATACGGCGCCACTATGACGACGCGCGCGCCGCGGCGCACCCCCATCGCAGCGGCCCCGACCAGCGCGGGATCACCGGGGTCGTCGCCCGCGACGATCAGCACGTCAAGCGGACCGATCCACGGCGGCGCGTCACTGGCCAGCGAGATCGGCGCCGACGCCGCGCCACCCAGCGTCGCGGCCAGCAGCGTCCCGGCGGTCTCGGCGGTACCGCGGCCGCCCACCCAGATGATGCTGCGGGGCCGGTCGTGGCCGCGCAGTGAGTCGAGTGCACCTTCGTCGGCCGCGGCGGCAACGGCGCGCACCTGCGCGCCCGCCGACGACGCGGCCCGCAGCAGGCCCTGCCGGTCGGCGGCAAGCAGGCCCTCGGTGTCTTCGAGATCGATCGCCCGGGTGGCGTTCACGGTGCGGCCCCTTGCCCCAGGGTTTGGGCAGTGATCGCCGAGATTTCAGAGCTGATCTGCTGGACCACGGCGTCGACGTCCTCGGTGCTGCGACCCTCCACGTTGAGCCGCAGCAACGGCTCGGTGTTGGAGCTGCGCAGGTTGAACCAACTGCCGTCGCCCAAATCCACGGTCACCCCGTCCAGGTGGTCGATCGAGTTGATCCGGCTGCCGAACGACTTCAGCACGGCGTCCACGCACTGTGACGCGTCGGCGACTTTGAAGTTGATCTCGCCGGAGGATTCGTAGCGTTGGTAGTCGGCGGTCAACTCCGACAGCGGCCGTTGCTGCTCACCGAGGGCGGCCAGCACATAGAGCGCGGCCAGCATCCCGGAGTCAGCGCCCCAGAAGTCGCGGAAGTAGTAGTGCGCCGAGTGTTCGCCGCCGAAAATCGCGCCGGTCTCGGCCATCAAACCCTTGATGTAGGAGTGCCCGACCCGCGATCGCAGCGGCGTGCCACCACGCTCGGTGACCAATTCGGCCACCGCGCGCGACGTGATCACGTTGTGGATCACCGTGGCGCCGATCTCGCGGCCGAGCTCACGGGCGGCCACCAGGCTGGTCACCGTCGACGGCGAGACCGGCATCCCGCGTTCGTCGACCACGAAGCAGCGGTCGGCGTCGCCGTCGAAGGCCAGCCCGATATCGGCGCCGGTGTCGCGCACATACGTCTGCAGGTCCACCAGGTTCGCCGGGTCCAGCGGGTTGGCCTCGTGATTGGGAAACGAACCGTCGAGCTCGAAGTACAACGGCAACAACGTGATCGAGTCGATCGCGCCGAGCACGGCCGGCGCGGTGTGCCCGGCCATGCCGTTGCCGGCGTCCACGGCCACCCGCAACCGACGCAGCCCGGCGGTGTTCACCAGTGAGCGCAGGAACTCGCCGTAGTCGCCAAGCACACCCCGATCGGAAATGCTGCCCGGCTGCCCGTCATAGGTTGCGCCCCCGGCGATCAGGTCATCACTGATCACCCCCAGCCCGGTGTCCGCGCCGACCGGTTTGGCTCCCGCCCGGCACAGCTTGATGCCGTTGTAGGCCGCCGGGTTGTGACTCGCGGTGAACATCGCGCCGGGGCAGTCCAGCAGACCCGACGCGAAATAGAGCTGATCGGTGGACGACAACCCGATTCGCACCACATCCAGGCCCTGGCCGGTCACCCCGGTCGCGAAGGCCGCGGCAAGCGACGGTGAACTATCCCGCATATCCTGGCCGATCACCACCTGCCGCGCGCCTTCCGCGCGCATCAACCTGGCGAATGCGGCGCCGACGTCGGCGACGAACGAATCGTCGATCTCTTCGCCCACCAGCCCGCGTACGTCGTAAGCCTTGATGACACGGTGGACAGCCGGGGCGGGCCGGGACATGCGGAGGCTCCTGACGACTCGGACTTGCTTGACGCTTCCAGGTCAGCCTATCGGCCCGACAGGATTATGGACCCAAACGGTGTGCCGGGGGTTCGCCGCAGCGCTAATCGGCCGGGTCGGGCAACACCCGCAGATGTCCGCGGCGGCGCCCGGAACGGTGCTCGGGGGGCGCCAGCAGACTGCTGCTCGGCGCGGTGGCATGAGCCCCGGTGGGGTGAATGGCCGAGTCGGGGAAACCATTCAATGGCGCGCCGGTTGCGGCCCGGTAGGGCAGGCCCGCATCGATCGGGCCCTCGCGCACCGCGTCGGCCAGCGCCACCAGGTCATCCTCGTCGGGGTTGGGAAGCGGGCCGGCGTGGCGGACCAGGTCCCAGCCGCGGGGTGCGGTGATCCGGCCGGCGTGGCCGACGCACAGATCCCAGGAATGCGGTTCGCGTGCGGTCGCGAGTGGGCCTACCACCGCCGTCGAGTCCGAGTAGACGAACGTCAAGGTCGCCACGGCGTAGTGTGGACACCCGGGCCGGCAGCAGCGACGGGGAACGTTCACGACCGAAAGGCTATCGTGGACAAACGCCGCCGAAGCGCCGGACACGCGCAACCGCTCGGCCCACGATGTCCAACCGTTACCATCTGCCCAATGAGTGATTCCCGCGGCGATTCGCGCAGCTCCCCGCGGAACGATCGGCCGGGGGCCCGATCGGCCTCGCATCGAGCCACGCGGCGAGGCCGCGATATGCGCGGCCCACTGCTGCCGCCGACGGTGCCCGGATGGCGCAGCCGCGCCGAGCGGTTCGACATGGCGGTGCTCGAGGCGTACGAACCCATCGAGCGGCGCTGGCAGGAGCGAGTGTCCGAACTCGACGTGGCGGTCGATGAAATCCCGCGGATAACCGCCAAGGACCCCGACAGCGTGCAGTGGCCGCCCGAGGTCATCGCCGATGGGCCGATCGCGCTGGCCCGCCTGATACCGGCGGGTGTCGACGTCCGCGGCAATGCCACTCGGGCGCGAATTGTCTTGTTCCGCAAGCCGATCGAGCGACGGGCGAAGGACACCGTCGAACTCGGCGAGTTGCTGCACGAAATCCTGGTGGCTCAGGTGGCCATCTATCTGGACGTCGAACCCTCGGTCATCGATCCGACGATCGACGACGAATGACTTGGTACGTCAGATTGCGGGTGGGTCAGATGATGCCGCGCTTGAGGCGGCGACGCTCGCGCTCGGAAAGACCGCCCCAGATGCCGAAGCGTTCGTCATGCGCCAGGGCGTATTCCAGGCACTCGTGACGCACCTCGCAACCCAGGCAGATCTTCTTGGCCTCGCGGGTGGAACCACCCTTCTCGGGAAAGAAGGCCTCGGGATCGGTTTGTGCGCACAGCGCGCGATCCTGCCATTGGTCGGTGGTGGGTTGCAGGGGCTCGGGTTCGAATGCGACTGGCGCATCGGGAACCACGGTCAAGTGCGGCCGGGCAATTGGTGCCGGCGCCGAGCCGATAATGGTGTGCGGTGTGCTTGCCATGACGCCCCGAAGGTGCTCATAAGACATGCGTCGTCCGCCTCCTCAGGTTGGTTTTGAGAGAGTGACTTATTTCCCACTGTTCTGATGTACAGACAATTCGAACAAGTGATCGAATCTCGGTCTGCGACACCGGAACCGGCTCGGCCTACCGGGAAATGACACTGATGTGATTAGACACGGGTTGACCTGCCGGGTCAAGCACTTCGGCGCATTTCCATATCATCTCGTGATCAAATTTCGGCGTTTCTGTTGTAGTCGGCTCTCGGCGTGTCGGTCACAACGGCTTACAACTGCCCAATGCGGTCATCGAAATGGGCCCGCCATCGCCCGCTACTGCCGCGTCGCCGGCCGGTACTGTCGTGCGGTGTGAAGGTCACCGTGCTGGTCGGCGGGGTCGGCGGCGCCCGGTTCCTGCTGGGAGTCCAGCAGCTGCTCGGCCTGGGTCAGTTTGCCCCGCAAGGGCACCCAGACACCAGCCACGAGCTGACTGCAGTCGTCAACATCGGTGATGACGCGTGGATCCATGGCCTACGTGTCTGCCCGGATTTGGACACCTGCATGTATACCTTAGGTGGAGGCGTCGATCCACAACGGGGTTGGGGCCACCGCGACGAAACCTGGCATGCCAAAGAGGAATTGGCGGGTTACGGGGTGCAGCCGGACTGGTTCGAACTCGGCGACCGCGATCTGGCCACCCACCTGGTGCGCACCCAGATGCTGCGGGCCGGCTATCCGCTGTCGCAGATCACCACGGCGCTGTGCGACCGCTGGCAACCGGGCGCTCGGTTGCTGCCGGCCACCGACGACCGCTGCGAAACCCACGTGGTGATCACCGATCCGGCCGACGACAGCCGTCGGGCGATCCACTTCCAGGAGTGGTGGGTGCGCTACCGGGCGCAGGTGCCCACCCACAGCTTCGCTTTCGTCGGCGCTGAAAAGGCCACCGCCGCAACCGAAGCGGTGGCGGCCATCACCGACGCCGACGTTATCCTGCTGGCGCCGTCCAACCCGGTGGTCAGCGTCGGCGCCATCCTGGCCGTCCCGGGCATTCGCGGCGCGCTCCGGGGAGGCACCGCCCCGATCGTCGGCTACTCACCGATCATCGGTGGAAAGCCGTTGCGCGGCATGGCGGATGCCTGCCTCAGCGTGATCGGCGTGGAATCCACGGCGGAAGCCGTTGGCCGGCACTACGGGGCGCGGCGAGACACCGGGATACTGGATTGCTGGCTGGTGCACGAGGGCGACTTGGAGAACTTCAAAGCCGACATCGAGGGAGTCGCGGTGCGCTCCATACCGCTGTTGATGACGGACCCCAAGGCGACGGCCGAGATGGTCAGCGCCGGACTGGACCTTGCGGGCGTGGCAGCGTGACCGGCTCAGGTCCGACCCCCGATTTGACCAAGCCGCCGCGCGGCGACCATGGCGCCGCCTCGGCGATCGAGATCCTGCCCGTCACCGGGCTGCCCGAATTCCGGCCCGGCGATGATCTAAGCGCTGCCCTCGCCGCCGCGGTACCCTGGCTGCGCGACGGCGACGTCGCGGTGATCACCAGCAAGGTGGTGTCCAAGTGCGAGGGCCGGCTGGTGGCGGCGCCGCAGGATCCTGAGGAGCGTGATCGGCTGCGGCGCAAGCTGGTCGACGACGAGGCCGTCCGCGTGCTGGCACGCAAGGGCCGAACCTTGATCACCGAGAACCGGCTTGGGCTGGTTCAGGCCGCCGCGGGCGTGGACGGTTCCAACGTCGGCAGCGACGAGCTCGCGCTGCTGCCGGTCGACCCGGACGCCAGCGCAGCCGCGCTGCGGACCGGCCTGCGCGAGCGGCTCGGCGTCGACGTCGCCGTGGTCATAACCGACACGATGGGCCGCGCCTGGCGCAACGGCCAGATCGATGCGGCCGTCGGCGCGGCGGGTCTGGCTGTGCTGCACAGCTATTCGGGAGCCGTCGATCGGCATGGCAACGAGCTGGTCGTCACCGAGATCGCGATCGCCGACGAGATCGCGGCGGCCGCAGATTTGGTCAAGGGCAAATTGACCGCCATGCCGGTGGCCGTGGTGCGCGGACTGTCCCGAAACATCACCGCCGACGATGGCACCGCGGCCCGGGATCTATTGCGACCGGGCGACGAAGACCTGTTCTGGCTCGGCACCGCCGAAGCCCTCGAGATGGGTCGCCGGCAGGCCCAGCTTTTGCGCAGATCGGTGCGCCGGTTCAGCGACGAACCGGTGCCACCGGACCTCGTCGAGGCCGCCGTCGCCGAAGCCCTCACCGCGCCGGCCCCACACCACACCCGGCCGGTGCGGTTCGTGTGGCTGCAGACCTCGTCGCGCCGGACCCGGCTGCTGGACCGGATGAAGGACAAGTGGCGCACCGACCTCGCCGGCGACGGCCGGCCCGCGGATTCGGTAGAACGACGGGTGGCCCGCGGCCAGATCCTCTACGACGCACCCGAGGTCGTCATCCCGATGTTGGTCCCCGACGGCGCACACAGCTATTCCGATGCCGCCCGCACCGACGCCGAGCACACCATGTTCACGGTTGCGGTCGGAGCGGCCGTACAGGCGCTGCTGGTCGCCCTGGCGGTGCGCGGGCTGGGCAGCTGCTGGATCGGCTCGACGATCTTCGCCACCGACCTGGTCCGCGCCGAGCTCGAGCTGCCCGCCGATTGGGAGCCGTTGGGCGCCATCGCGATCGGCTACCCCGCGGAACCGGCCGGATTGCGCGACGTGGCGGACGCCGGAGATTTGTTGACCCGCAAGTGATAGTCGGCAAGTAATACTTGGCCCCATGAAGACTTTCGCGGGCAAGGCGGCGGCGTCGGCCGACAAGGTCCGCGGAGGCTACTACACCCCTGCCCCGGTGGCCCGGTTCCTGGCCCGCTGGGTGCGCGAGGCCGGGCCGCGGATTGTCGAGCCGTCCTGCGGCGACGGCCGGATCCTTTGCGAGCTCGCCGCGCTCAGCGATCAGGTCAATGGCGTCGAACTCGTCGCGCACGAGGCGGCCAAGGCGCAGGCGTTCGCTCCCGTCGACGCCGAGAACCTGTTCACCTGGCTGGCCAAGGCCGAGGCGGCCGGCTGGGACGGGGTCGCGGGCAACCCGCCCTATATCCGCTTCGGCAACTGGGCGTCCGACCAACGAGAGCCGGCTCTGGACCTGATGCGTCGCGAGGGCCTGCGCCCCAGCAGGTTGACCAACGCCTGGGTCCCCTTCGTCGTCGCGAGCACCGTTTTGGTGCGCGACGGCGGACGAGTGGGCCTGGTCCTTCCGGCCGAGTTGCTCCAGGTCGGCTATGCGGCGCAGTTGCGTGACTTTCTGTTGAGCCGGTTCTGTCAGATCACCCTGCTGACGTTCGAGCGCTTGGTGTTCGACGGCATCCTGCAAGAGGTCGTGTTGTTCTGCGGTGTCGTCGGTGCGGGCCCCGCGCAGATGCGCACGGTCAATCTCCGCGATGCCGGTGCTCTCGACCACGCTGATCTGAATGTCGAGTCGGCTCCCACGCTGCTGCACGAAAAGGAGAAGTGGACCAAGTACTTCCTGGACCCTGCCGCGATCCGGCTGCTGCGAACGCTCAAGCGCTCGGACACCATGACGCGGCTGGGCTTGGCCGCCGACGTGGACGTGGGCATCGTGACGGGGCGCAACAGCTTTTTCACCTTCACCGATGCGCAGGCCCGCGAACTCGGCCTGACGCCACACTGCGTCCCGCTCGTTTCGCGCGGCGCGCAGCTGTCCGGCCTGGTGTACGACACCGACTGCCGGGCAAGCGATATCGCCACCGGACACCGGACCTGGCTACTCGACGCTCCGGACAAGCCGGCTGACTCCGCCCTGATCGCCCACATCGACGCCGGCCAGGCCGCCGGCGTGCATACCGGCTACAAGTGCTCGATCCGGACGCCGTGGTGGCGGACGCCGTCGCTGTGGGTCCCCGACCTATTCTTGCTGCGCCAGATCCACCTGGCCCCGCGGCTGACCGTCAACGACGCCAGGGCAACGAGCACCGACACCGTGCATCGCGTGCGGCTGATCGGCGATGATGACCCCACTGCGCTTGCCGCGGTGTTCCACAACAGCGCGACCTTCGCCTTCGCCGAGATCATGGGCCGCAGTTACGGAGGCGGGATTTTGGAGTTGGAGCCGCGGGAAGCCGAGCAGCTGCCCATTCCCCCGCCGGCGTATGCCAGCGCCGAACTCGCTTGCGACGTCGACCTGTTGCTGAAGGCCAACGAGGTCGACAAGGCGCTCGACATGGTGGACCGCCATGTCCTGATCGACGGCCTCGGCTGGTCACCGGATGTGGTGGCGCAATGTCGGTCGGCATGGGCGGCGCTGCGCGATCGCAGGACAAGGCGGGGCTCGCGGTGAGCGTCCGGGAGTCGGCGATCTCGCTTCTCACCGACTGGCGGGCACCCGATCCGGCGCAGGATTCGTTGCGGCAGGCCGTGCTGGCCTTCGTGCACGGCCGCGCCGACGCCTGCCTTCGCGAGTGCGTGCCGGGCCACGTCACCGCATCCGCGTTGGTGCTCGACGATAGCGGCACCCGAGTGCTGCTGACCTTGCACCCTCGCCTTGGCCGCTGGGTGCAATTGGGCGGGCACTGCGACGAGGACGACTCCGACGTCGTGGCCGCGGCACTGCGCGAGGCCACCGAGGAATCCGGCGTCACGGGTCTGCGCATTGCTCCCGAACTGGCCGCGGTGCATGTCCACCCGGTGGTGTGTTCGCTGGGCGTGCCCACTCGGCACTTGGATTTGCAATTCGTGGCCCACGCCCCGGCCGGTGCGCAGATCGCGATCAGCGACGAGTCCGACGACTTGCAGTGGTGGCCGGCCGACGCCTTGCCGGACGGCACCGACCACGCGTTGGCGTATCTCGTCGCCCGGGCAACACGTTAAACCGCGTCGAGATCGACGCCAGCGCGGAAAAGTTCGAGTAGACCTCACGCCAGCGTCGATCTCGACGCAAACCGCGCGCTTACACGTCGGACGAGTAGCGGATTCCGCCGTCGGGAATGGAGACGCCGGGCCACACTCGGGCACCACGCAGGAGCTCGCAGCGCGCGCCGATGTCGGCGCCGTCGCCGATCACACCGTCGCGGATCAGGGCCCGCGGGCCGATGCGCGCCCCGAAGCCGATGATCGAGCGCTCGATCACGCTGCCGGCCTCGACCTTGACGCCGTCGAAGATCACGGCGCCGTCCAGCCGGACACCGGGACCGATCTCGGCGCCGCGCCCGACGACGGTGCCCCCGATCAGCAGCGCACCCGGAGACACCGCCGCGCCGGCGTGCACCAACTGCTCGCCGCGGTGGCCGTGCAGGGCCGGCGACGAGGCGATGCCGCGCACCAGATCCGACGATCCGCGCACGAAGTCCTCCGGTGTGCCCATGTCTCGCCAATAGGTGGCATCGACATAGCCGCAGACCTTGACGTCCGGGTCGGACAGCAGGGCGGGGAACACCTCACGTTCGACCGAGACCTCGCGACCGCGCGGAATCCGGTCGATGACATCGCGTTCGAAGACATAGCAGCCGGCGTTGATCTGGTCGGTCGGCGGATCCTCTGTCTTCTCGAGAAAGGCGACGACGCGCGCCTGGTCGTCGGTGGGCACGCAGCCGAATGCCCGCGGATCGCCCACCCGCACCAGATGCAAGGTGACGTCGGCGGAGTTGGTTTGGTGGAAGTCCAGCAGCTGGCCCAGGTCGGCGCCGGAGAGCACATCCCCGTTGAACACCATCACGGTGTCGTGACGCAGCTGGCCGACGACGTTGGCGATGCCGCCG
>Ga0335072_10002590_pt1 | contig 27933 bp, 22 predicted proteins | sample Lox_Sample_21_FD_206725 | JGI IMG/M metagenome (GOLD analysis project Ga0335072, IMG submission 206725) | Soil microbial communities from Loxahatchee National Wildlife Refuge, Florida, United States - Lox_Sample_2.1 | ecosystem: Environmental > Terrestrial > Soil > Wetlands | place: USA... | reverse complement strand
AGGTGACTGCCAAGACTGCCAAGATCCGGAATAACTATATGCCGCGTTTTGTATTTTATCCTAAAATCCGCTTTCTATTCATAGAAAACCGTTTTTTACATAAAATACGAAAATCGGCATCCCTGGCTAGGAACGCACTTTTTGGCCACAACCGTCACCAGATCGTCATTTAGACGTAGCCTTTATCGGATCAAGTGTTACACCAGCGGTGGGCCCTGTAGCATCCCAGCTCCGCCAGGTATGGGTTGTCAATTCAAGGAACACAAAGGCCTTGTCAAACGGCTCCAGTTTCGCGCATCTCTCCTGCCGGCCTTCTGGAGCAACGAATAGTCGGCTCACAGATGGATTTTTCGCCCCGTGCGAGTAAAATGTCTCTTCCTAAATGCACATTTCTTCGAGATTACCATGGCTTGCCCTCGCGAGTTGAACATCGCCGAGATTGATGACCTCATCGTCCCCGGTACCATCCATCTAGTCGACGTGGAGCACACTTTGCACGCAAAGCATGCCAAAGGTGCCTACCAGGACGTCGTGCTTGTACCATCTCCTAGTGATGACCCCGACGACCCTCTCAACTGGTCTCCGCGCCGCAAAGCGCTGAGCGCTGCCTGTTGGATTGTGTATACTCTGGCCAACGGCATCGCGAATAGCGTGGTATATTCGGTTCTTGTTCCACTTTCTGTGTCTCTCAATATCAGCGTCGGGGATCTCAATGCTGGCACGGGATATCTCTTCCTGCTTGCGGGATATGGTCTTCTCTTCTGGCAACCTTTTGCACTCCAGTATGGGAAACGGCCGGCATATCTACTATCAACGTTGGGTATACAGGGTATGACGATTTGGTCGCCATACACCAAAGGTAATGGCCAATGGATCGCAAAGAATATTCTAGGAGGTTTCTTCGCCGCGCCAATAGAAGCTTTGCCGGAACTTTCTGTCACAGATGTGTATTTTGCCCATCAGAGAGGGACCTACATGGCGTTGTACGCATTTGCATTAGTTGGAAGCAATTTTCTTGCTCCTATCATGTGCGGATGGATCAATGACGGACAGGGATACAAATGGGTGTTTTACTGGCCTACAATTTTCTGTGCTGTGGGATTCGTCTTCATGTTCTTCTTCATGGAGGAAACGAACTACGACCGCAAGTCCATCGGCATTGTGGAAGCTTGGGGCATGCCTTCAAATGGAAACCAGCGAGATCCGACAGATGCGGAAAAGAGTATGAAGACACCACAAGATCCCCATTCGACTCCCGGATCTGCAAAGTCGAAGAAGACCTGCTTGCAGAAACTGTCCCTCAAAGACCGATCTCGACCTCAGCTCATGCACCACCGAATCAAGCAGCAGCTGGCCTTTGTGCTTTGGCCGAACGTCTTCTACGCTGGCTTCGCGTACGGCAGCACGCTCATCTGGTTCAACGTCCTCAATGCAACCGCGTCCATCATCTTCACAGCACCTCCCTACAATTTCTCTGCTGGAATTGTTGGCACAACCTATGTCGCGTGCCTGATAGGAGTCGCCCTCGGCTTCATGTTCACAGGGAGACTTTCCGACTGGCTCGCCATCAGGCTTGCTCGTCGTAACAACGGCATCATGGAACCAGAGCACCGGCTGTGGCTTTTCGCCGCAAGTTCCATCATCATCCCGTTCGCGCTCATATTGTGGGGTGTCGGCGCGGCTCACGAGATCCATTGGTTCGGCCTGACCTTCGCAATGGGCGTGCTCGCGTTCGTCAACACCTGTGGGTGTACGCTGAGCGTCAACTACCTCGTCGACTGCTTCAAGGAGATGAGCGGCGACGCACTAACCTCCGTCATTCTGATTCGCAACACCATGTCATTTGCCATTGGCTACGGAATTACGCCTTGGCTCACAAACATGGGTGAGTGTGATCCCGCATCTTTCTTGTTTCAAAGTGTGCTGACATTGTAATCCAGGAACACAAAACTGCTTCATATCTGCAGCGTTCGTCGGTCTTGCAGCTAGTCTGGCATTTCTTCTGATGGTGAAGTGGGGCAAGCCCCTTCGGGAGAAGAAGCGCCTCCAATACTGGAACTTGGTGCGGAAGTATATTAGGCTTGGTGCTTTGCATTGATCGTAGTGACTTGGAACATCGACGGAATCCGACCTTGGCTCGTCAGACTAGCAAGAAACTTGCGGAATCTCTTGGTGTGATAATGCATTGGGCATCCTAGCAGTGATTCTGGTAGGTACCGCAGAAGAGTCTGTAAATCAATCTTGTCATTCACCCATCATCTACGTATCACACGACGATGAGCACCACAGCAATGACGGATGCGTACTACTTCAAATTAGAGACCATATAGCGTCATTTGCGTCATTTGATAGAAGATATCATGGAGTTGAAGATCTATCACATCGACCTAAGGCCGCCGCCACACCAGCAGCGTCCTTCACCCTCCCGCTCAACTTGTACAATGACGTTCATGTTCTTGCTGAGTAAGTACTGCGAAGTCCGACGTCGAACATCTTGAAGATCAGCTGACTGAGATGCAATGACATGAATGACGCCAAGAATAGCTGGCTCATCGTCTTTGCTGCAATCGTGGTCCTCGCCGAAGCCCTTGTGATCGTGATGATGTTCACCGTCATCATGACCGTGGCTGTGGCCGTGGCCATGGTGTTGATGATCGTGATGTCCCTCCTTCTCTGTACTGTCAAGCCAAAATTTGGGCGCTGCATATCCAACCACACCCTTCAAACCGCTAACACCAGCCAAAACATCTCTAAGATTATACTCGATGTTCGAATTTATGGACAATAGCAAGATCGTTGCAGTACTATAGACAAGAGGAATTGCGGATGCGAAGATTAAGACAGCAATCATGCAAGATGCAAGTGGATCGAAACCACTCCAGCCTGTGAAACGAACAAGGATAGTGGAGACGACCACAGCTAGAGATCCAAGGGCATCAGCCATGATATGAAGATAGATTCCTTGCATGTTTTCGCTGCCATGGCTGTGCGATCCGACCGTTGCTTCGACGGCTTTTATGGGTGATGCCGCAGAAGAGCTCGAGGACTGCGCATGAGAATGAAGCACCTGACTTTGGTGACCGTGATCAGGACCGTGAGCAGGATGGCTGTGTCCGTGGCTATGACCATGGCTATGACCGTGACCGTGACCGTGACTGTGACCGTGTTCAAAACCAAAGATACCAACGAGATTGACAGCCAGGCCAAGCGCACTGACAACGAGAAGCTCGGTTGTACGACTGAGGTCAGAACCTCCAAAAAGACGCTCAATTGCTTCGTAAATGATTTCAACGCTGATCAGCATAAGGAATACACCATTAGCAAAGCCAGCCAAGGTGTCGATCTTGCCATAACCGTAAGGAAATTTGACGCTTGGAGGCCATTTGCTCATCACGGTTGCACATATACCCATCAACAAGGCAATGCAGTCAAAGAACATGTGTATGCTGTCGCTGATCAAGCCGAGGGAGCCCGTCAAGAAGCCGTATGTCGATTGAACCATCATGAAAGATAGGTTGAGTAGCATAAAATAGAAAATCCGTCTTGTCTCTTTTTGCATCAGAATGCTGTGTAGGAGGGGCCAGTCCTCGGTCCAGCTAAGCATAATCTTTGTGAGTTCAGACTGGTGGTGATGGTTATGATGGTGTGAGTGCTTGTGCGGCGTGAGTTGAGGAGAATGGTTGTGGATAGATGGATAAGCATAGCTGTGGTTATGGCCTTTTTCATCAAGCAGCCCGAGTGCGGAGGGCATACTATCTGAGGTATTGGGCCTGCTGCTTAATTGGTCGTTTGGCCGTAGTTCAGGGCTTGATATCAAGTGTTTGGACACAAAAGATTGTTCATCGTTGGTCGCAAGACCATTCTGATATCCCGGCTCTTTCCATCTTTGAGTATGTTCTGTACTATCTTGGTGGGAGACTGTTCGTTCCGAAGGTATTCGAGGAAGGGAAAATGGGGGCGCGAGGCGGCTGCTAGCTCTTGTCCTTTGGTAGGAACGTCCGTGTGAGTGTGTCCGACCATGATTGAAAGGGTCATTGCTGGGCATGAGCGGAATTGCGAAGGTCGACGCCGTTGTCATCTTCGTGATCTAAGGCGACAGTGCTTTGCCGGTTGGTGGACCTCAGCGACTTCTGTTACGCACGTGAATTACTGGTGGGACATGAAAAGGTGCGCTCGAAGGTGGTTAATTGCAAGCCGGACAGGCTTGTGATAGTTGAATATGCTCCAATGCATCTAAAAGGGTGTTGTACAAGAGTACCTATCGTTGGTGTCGTGTTTACTCACCAAACCGCGAGTTTGATAGAAGTTCACGTGCCAAGTGCCTATCCATGCACCCCTGAATCTAATCGGCCGAAAAGGCTCAAGCTCCAGCTTTTCCGTTATATTACTTTCCACTCTGAGACGTTAAAGATGGCGAGGGAATGCACCCCAGTCTCCGGAATCTGACTGAATTACTGCATAAGCTTGACTGGAACTATCCAGCTTGTCGGTGGAGATGGTCGGGAGTTGAATAGCCACCTACCGTCGATACTGACATGCTTCAGACACTTCTCACCTTGACTGTCGTGGTTTCCACTTTGTTCACAATCATCCTTTTGTGCTTGCCTTCTCAGTACCGAGGCGATGAAGGAAATGCTACAAGTTCGGAAAGCACCGGGTCTTCAGGGGCCAGCCATGTGTCTATTCAGGTCCTCGTCCTCGGTGACATCGGCAGGAGCCCGCGTATGCAATACCATGCTCTGAGTATTGCAAAACACGGTGGCCATTTGCAGATGATTGGGTATCTGGGTATGTTCTTGGTCGTCCGTCTCCCTAGCGATCGTGTCGGGCCCCTTCACAGCGATACATGATACTAACTGCACTAGACTCTGAACTCCATCCAGACCTACTTCAAAATCCTCGAGTCTCGATCGTGCCCCTCCCAAAGCCTCCTCCTGCATGGCAAACAAGCAATAAGATACTGTTCCTTTTCCTGGCACCTCTGAAAGTCTTGTTCCAGATCTGGGTGTTGTGGCTTGCACTTGGCTACCGAACAAAGCCAGCAAAGTGGATGCTGGTACAGGTGGGTTTGATCCAGCTGCTTGAAATCCCACGCTTCCGATCTAGCGGTTTTGCATTTGCAATTCTCCCTGGGGACTTTGCTTTTCGCGTGCATGACTGATCGCCTAACCCTTAGAATCCTCCCTCAATCCCTACCCTTGCCCTGGCACAGATCGCTTGCTTCCTGCGATGCACCCGCCTTGTGATTGACTGGCACAACTTCGGATATACTATGCTCGCAATGAAACTTGGTGGCTCTCACCCTCTTGTTCTTGCCTCAAAATGGTATGAACAAAGACTATGTCAAAGCGCAAGTGCTCATTTCACTGTTACGAATGCAATGCGACGTGTTTTGGTAGAAAGATTTGCCCTGAAGGCCAATGTACTACCCCTACACGATCGTCCTCCATCGCAATTCCAACCATTGGATTCCCGTACCAGAGCAGCTTTCTTATCTTCCCTTGATGCCACTAAAGCATACGCGGACAGTATTCTATTGGGAAAATCTCGACTTCTGGTGTCTTCAACATCTTGGACGCCGGACGAGGACTTCTCCGTCCTTCTCGAAGCTCTGAGCACGTACTCACAGAAGGCCATAACAACACATGCTCAATTGCCAGAGATCCTAGCCATCATCACAGGGAAGGGCCCAGAGAAGGAAAAATACATACTACAAATCGAGAAGTTGAAGAGCGAAGGCAAATTGGAAATGGTCACAGTTAAGACGGCATGGCTTAGCCTTGACGATTATGCGTCGCTGTTGGGGTCTGCCGATCTTGGTGTCTCGCTGCATACGAGTAGTAGCGGCGTTGACTTGCCGATGAAGGTGGTCGACATGTTCGGAGCGGGCTTGCCGGTGTTGGGATGGAACAATTTTGAGGCCTGGCCGGAGTTGGTTGTAGAAGGCCAAAATGGCATTGGGTTTGCTGACGCCGATGAGATGGCTGACAAGCTTCTATGTCTACTCTCGCCTGACAATACAATGCTTGCTCGTTTGAAAGATGGAGCATTGGCGGAAGGAAAGAAGAGGTGGGACGATGAATGGAATCCGATTGCGGGTAAATTATTTGGACTCGTCAATTGAAGAAAACGGACGCGGATTAGCTACAGCAAGAGCCAGCTTCCGGCGATCCATCCTGCACCACCCAATGTACCAAGTAATGCAACAAAGACGCCCAACACCAGCCCAGTCAAGACCTTTCCCTGGGCATCGAGTTGCCATTTGCTTACTGGCGCGACCAACTTATGGTGTCGTTGTTCTGGTCCGACGCCAGGTACGCCGAATAGGACCCACAATATCACTGCAAGACAACTCATGAGGATGTTACCTATTATCGCAAGTGCGATTTTAGGTAGTGAGAAATCGAAGTGGAAAGTCAACCGGGGATGCGCCTTGTGCATCTTGAAGAACGGCATACGCGATGTGCTCGCGGGTGAATAGAATGAGACACTCTTCTCGCTTCCAATGCCGCTGCTAGGAGTGGGTTTGACTTGGTGCTCCCGCAGCCAGACCAACCAGGTCTTCCGTTTGTGACCGAGTCTAGGCGAAAGTAGGTGTTGGAGAAAGCTAGTCGCGTCGAATAGTGGATCAGTATATGTAACACTCCGAAGTACTCTGGCCGTCATAAGATACTGCGACGGTCCTAACAAGATATGAGTATACGACCTCCGAAGGACCTTAAACAGCGCTTCATCGTCATATGTGCTTCTGTCTTCGATAATGATCTTGACCAGAGTGGTTATTGAAGGATGCCGTGCTACTGCAAGTTCGAGGTGAAGTACTTCTGTTCGAAGGGGAGACCGGAAGCGGTCGCGCGTTTCTAAGGTCGGTGGGAGGGCTTGGCTTACCTTCGTGTCCACAATAGCTGACAGTGGTGAGATTGCGTCTACATCAAGGCTGCCGGCTCTTGTTGGATATGGCGTACCGACAATAGACTGACGTAGCCTGTATTCCCCTGCGGACTCAAGGTCAAGAGGTCTGACGGTGACTTTCCGGTGAGGATGACGTGATGACAAAGGGGGAGCTGAAATTGCGCGATGCAGCCTAGGGACATCTGGGTATTGGATTGGGTTAGAGCGCAAACCGTCAATGGCCGATGCCTCGTGAATTAAGAAGCTCGTGTGTTGCCCTTCTATATTTTCTGATTCGAACAAATGATGGGGAGGCATGCAGCGAGTGTGAAGTCCGCTCATGGATAATGGATGTACTCTCTGAGCCTCTATTCTCAAAGGAGTGTTAGTAGTTTCGATGGTTGAAGCTGGCGTATGTGACAGCTCTGACAGAGAGGGAGGCGTGGGAGCTAGGGCAGTGGTGGAAGCCCGGTTCAACGCGTTGGCAGTGAGAGCCTCCAGTGCTTCAGCTGGACCACCTAGACTATCTACAGGATCTTCCTGTCCGACTGCCGGGGTTAGATCTGTCAGGTTCTTCAAAGGAGTACCAAACAGCTGCTCGGCTTTGCTTATTAAGGGGCCTGGCCTTGTGTCATCAGGATTCGCTCGCTGCACTCGATGCGTCAAATCACGCAGAGTGTTCGGTGGCGAACTAATAACTTGCTGTGTCTTACCCAACGACGGACCACGATTTGGGGGAGAGCCGAGAGGGGTACCATAGACTCGAAGGCTGTAACCGCTGGCGTTCGGGTTATGCTCAACGAGTTGCGGTCTTTGGGCCCGAACACTGCTCGCTCGACTGAGAACAGGCTCCCCATCACTTTCCGAGTCAGGCTCGAAGAAAGAGAGAGGCTCGCCATGACCAGCTACCGGACTCGCAGGTAATTCGATGGCAGGCACATCAATCAGAGGAGCGTCAGACATTGGGCTGATAGGCTTTTCTGTGCCGTCTCCTGCAATACTATTCGACCCGCGAGTTGCTGATCGGCTGTTTTCGGTAGACAAGAAGCTAGGCGTACGCCAGAAGCCATTGATACCATTTCGCCATGACTGACGAGCTCTTCCACCAGTGTTTGCGGTGTAGTGAGTTCTGCTTGTCAGGACTGTATCTGCTTGAGAAAAGCTCGAGGCCATGGTTGGCGAACGCACATCCGCACTGAATATGGAGGGTTGCCTGGGAGAAGGGGTGCTACTGCTGTTGCTGTTGTCATGGTTCACCTGCGACATATTGAGCTAGGTAATGGGTAAGTGCTGTTACAGGGGAAGCGATGGAAGTAACAATCAACACTGAAGGGCTTTGAGAGATTTGCTAGCCAGGGCAAGGATGTAGAGGGGCGGGATGGGTTGAAAGGTTCCCTCGTACCTTGAGAGGACATGGTCAAACCCATCTTTTCCAATCCTGACGTTTGCGCTGCCAACGTACTGCAATTAATCCGCATGCGGGAACTGTTGAAAACGTACATAGTCACAGCAGGATCGAGAATAGTATAACAAAGCCAACAAGTCGGACAAAGAACGAGCGTGGAAATTCGATCGCAAGCAATGATAGCGTCCTCCGCATTTGTGCTAAATGAGCTGGGAAAGATGGCAGTGGTCCATACTTGGGCAATTAGTTACCGCATTCCACGTTAGCCCGCCGAAGTTTGCCATGGCAAATGGGAGCACGGATATTCAAGATGGCGGGACATTCCTCACGTCGAGCTTGGATCTCAAATGTGTGCAGATCTAGGTATTATCAGCTGCATCCAGACTGCATTTTACAATCCGTTTCTCTAGGTTTGCAACCAAAGCTACTTGCATCTGGTTGAGGTAGTTGACTCACTGGAGTGACTCTTGTAGTAGTCGCTAACTGGCGACGATGCTGTGAGTTCAGCGGTCTTGATGCTCTGCGCATCCATCTTTGGTCAACTGTCAGCAGTTACAATGAACGTCTACCTTAACATGGGAGAATGGAAGGCAAGCTTTTTGCAAAGACAAAGGATTCGCGGCCATGCAGGAGATCGAGGCGGCATAGCTAGGGGAGAAGGCAGAAAACGAGACTTGTACGCATGCTCCAATGAAAGTAGTTGTGTAGCTGTATGATTGAGATCAAGTGAAGACTAGGTCAAAAGCCTACTGAGTTGTTAGGGGTAAGCATTTGCATTACATCTAGATTGAGTAAAGTGGACAAAGCCATGCGGTTGAATCTCTGCTCTAAGGCTAAGTACCAGTATTTTTTTCTAGGACTACAGAAAAGGCAATCAAGGTTTCCCCTGCTCCCACGTGTTCGACCTATGTATTGTAGCGTGATTGGGAATCGAGGCCTCCAATACGCTTAAATACATGCTAAGCTTAAAGCCAAATGACGTCGCACAGCAGCAACACGTTCAATTGTAGATGAGTCAGGACATATGAGCACAATCCAGGCTGAGTAATGTTACTTGATGCCCCACTGCATAGCCTTTTGAAACCCCTCCATTTGCCCATATGCCTGCCATCTAATCTTGCAATGACCAGCGAAATACTCAGCAACAATGACCGTCAATGAAGCCGCCGGGACAATTGGGAATGCAGGGCAAATCTCTGGTCCGAAACCTCCCCCAGACTTGCGCCTGCTGCACTACAATGATGTCTATCATATCGAGTATGCCCCCCTCACCGGCAAAAGAATGGATGGAATCGCTGATCACACTTTCAGGCCTGGTTCAGCGGAGCCTGTTGGCGGCGTCGCTCGCTTTCAGACCATTGTCAAGGAATATCGAGTCAGCCCTTGTTATGCAGACCAGCCATCTCTCCTCACGTTGTTCTCGGGCGACGCATTCAACCCTAGTCTGGAAAGCTCTGTCACAAAAGGCAGACACATGGTCCCTTTCCTGAACGCAGTTGGAACAGACCTAGCCTGCGTTGGTGTGCGTATGGCGCCCTTCACTCTATTCCCCGCCAGCATCTACTGAACCGAATTTAGAACCACGATCTTGACTTTGGAATCACGCAATTCATCCATTTGAGAAATCAATGCAACTTTCCTTGGCTACTTGCAAATGTCTTTGACCCAGCCCTAGGCACAGACGTGCCTCTGGCACATTGTGAGAGGACGCACATCCTAGAGTCGTCCAACGGAATTAAGGTCGGATTCATCGGCTTAGCTGAAAGAGAATGGTAAGGTGATACCGGGAAGAGCACAGATCTGTGAACTAATTGTTGCAGGCTCCAGACCATCAACGCCCTGCCTCCTGACCTCATCTACAAGTCCGCATCAGCGACAGCCAAAGAACTTATTCCTGGCCTCCGGGAGCAGGGATGCGAAATTATCATCGCTCTAACACACATGCGGGAGCCCAACGACATCAAGCTGGCGCAGAACACACCGGAGGGCTTAATAGATTTGATACTGGGTGGCCATGATCACTACTACAATCATGAAGTTGTCAAAGCTACCCACGTCTTGCGGTCTGGGACAGACTTCAGACAACTCAGCTACATCGAAGCTTGGAGGGGACAAGGCGGACATTGGGACTTCTCGATCGTTCGTCGCGATATTGTTAGCTCCATACCCGAAGATCCAACATTGGTGCAACTCGTGGATAAGCTCACTTTCTCACTCCGAGAGAAGCTGAATAAGCCTGTTGGCTATATTGCCGCGCCTCTCGATGCTCGCTTCACAACAGTCCGACTGCGCGAGTCCAACTTGGGAAATTTCGTATGTGACCTGATGCGTCACTACTACGACACTGACTGTGCCTTGATGGCATCTGGCACTATCCGCGGAGATCAGGTCTACCCACCAGGAGTCTTACGAATAAAAGACATCTTGAACTGCTTTCCATTCGAGGATCCTGTCGTAGTTTTACGAGTCACCGGGCGGGCTCTACTCGATGCTTTGGAAAATTCTGTCAGCCTTGTCCCGGCACTTGAAGGTCGCTTCCCACAAGTATCGAACATTACGTTTGAGTACAGCGCGGGGAAGCCACCTGGATCACGTATTGTCCGTGCACAGGTGGATAAGTTGCCAATCGAGGAGGGCAGAAAATATACGCTTGCCACTCGTGCATACATGGCTCATGGTAAGGATGGATTTGACTCGCTGCTTGCCAAGTCTGAGGGCGGCGATGCAGAAGAAGTGGTATCGGAGGAGAACGGCATGATCATGTCGACAATACTGAGGCAGTACTTCCTGTCACTGAAGATTGTGGGTCGATGGCGCCGGATGACAAGCCTACACAAGCATTGGGATGAAGTTCACTCGAAGTTGCACCAAGACCACGACGTTGTGGAATCGAGTCAGCCGGCAGGTGCCGGCGTGCTCGGGAAACGGGGGCGGAAATCTGGAAATGGAGTTACACAGGCGGATGCCGCAGATTTTGCTTCTATTGGACATCGGGCACCCATCAAGCTTCATCACGGCGGCAAAGTTAAACATCATCATGCAATCAATCACGATCAGATCCACGGACACGAGATGATTGACTCTGACTCTGACGGATCGGTGGTGCTGGAAGACCCAGCGCCTCCGTCGGTAGCTGCTCATCCCCTTACGTCTAGCAATCCCATGTCTTTGGATGATAGCATGTCCCATGCAGAGAGTGACCGTCTCTATCATCTGGCGCGCTCGTACGGGAAGCGCTGGATGGCTCTGGCTGGAGTGGCACGGGAAGGGGTTGGAATGGTAGATGGGCACGAAAGTGAAGATATTCCTAGTTGGACGCGAGGCATTGCACCCAAGGTTGAAGGACGAATCATACAATTAGGCGAAGAGGCTGGAATAGACTGGAACCGGACGCCGTGACTGCTCGCGCTGCCGAGAGCGTAGAATGGTAACGAGAGCTATTAATACACGAAAATGAATGTATTTTGGCAACTTCCAGCGGCGTACGACTTGTGCCGAAGACGGAGAATCTGTACATGTGAGTGAAATGGGCGCCGAGTCTGGCGTCCTCTGACGCCGCTTTCTGCTCCCCTTTGCACCCACGCTAAACAGGGGTCTAATGAAAACCCTGGCCTCTCACGGGCGCCAAATTTGGCCTTACAGGGGGGCCCCGTTTTGAGCGGTCCCCAATGCGAACGATGTTGTTACTATTCTTTACCATCACTGGGTCCTGAACGACGACTACTTTCCAGAAGAGCGGCAGAGACTCCAACTCGCAATCATGGATATCTTCTGCGCATCCACCACGGCGCGTGCCGGAAAGGTGCCTTCCTGCATAATTTCGGGCTGAGGCTCGGTGTCCGTGCCATCACACTTGACCGTCCAGGCATAGGATTCTCCACTTTCAAGCCGGATCGACGTGTGTTGGATTGGCCCAAAGAAATCTCTTTTCTTAGCCTCCCATCTTAGAATTAGCCAGTACAGCGTGCTTGATTACTCGGATGGGGGCGCATACGCGCTTATCTGCACGGTGGCGAGTCCGAAGGAGGAATTGAAAGGCGTAGAGGTCGTGGCTGGGTTTGCACTACCTGATGTCGGTATGCAAGGTATGCCGCGGGGCTTTAAAGCGGCTATTTGGAGCACGACGAGGTTTCCTTTGAATGTGGCGATTGTTCCATGAGAGGTACGCGGTTAAAATGGCGCAGGATCCTAATCCCAAGATGTGAGAGAAAATGTGGGACGAAGTGATTGAGAGAAAGAGGAGTGAGAGGGATAACAAACTATTTGCGGATCGGGGAGGAGAGGGCAATGCTTGTAGCATATTCGAGCGAGGCGTAGAGGCAGGGGACTGTGGGATGGATGAAGGAGGCTAAGTTACAGAGAAGAACTAGGGGTTCTAATTGGACGATATTGAGTTTGAAGGGGTGAGATTTTGGTATGGGAGTGGGGATAAGAATACACCCGCTGTGGTGGGGAGGAGGATGGCAAGGCGGTTGAAGAAGGCCAAGTTGGCGGGAGTTCGAGGGTGAGACGCATTATACGATTCGCAGCCACATGGAGCAGATCTTGAAAGAGCTCTTGGACATTGAGGAAGTTCCCAGTGTGGCATTTTGTACATATGTAGGCTAGATGCTTCCCACTCATTTTGAGGCAAAATTATTTTATTGGGGCTCATGTAATCCTAACGTGCACGGAGATCAGCCGGAACTGTGACCGGGCGTCCCGTTATATCAAGACAAGGGCGCCAATACACAGGGGGAATGGGATAACTGTCGCCGAATTGGCGGCTCGTTTTCGCCGTCCAAGCTACCAAGCTCCGTACGGAAAGGAAATAGTGAGGATTACAAAGGGATCGTCCTCTCGGTTGGCTACAAATCACCATAACAATTCACAGAGCAGGAATCTCAACTAGGTGGAGCGATAATAACCCATTTTAGTCCAGACTGGGATAAAGGAACGGTACTTGGAGAGGGCGGACAAAGAAAGTAGATGTCAAGATGCACTAACGTGCGAGGCTTAAGCTGCGGTGACTAACAGGTAAGGGAGGATGAGATGACGAAACGTGAACCAACTGTGTTTGATTGATGCAACGCCGATAAGAAAATAGGCATTCGAGAACCGTTTGGAATAGCTGCTTCTGAACATGTGATGGTTATGGATTAGGAAATCCTGACGGGCTAACGCCTGTTGCTCGTAAATCTCCATTGGCCCTGTAACAGCGCAATTGGAGAGCTGCTGGAAAAGCGGCCGGGAAGGAATGCGTCTTTATACCTGGCCGAGGGTCGGGACTGGCAGATGGAGGCAGGCCCAGACGTCATACCCGGTGCGCGCGCCACGAGGGCTGCGAAGCTTACGTCAGCCCGGAACCCGTTTCGTTGATTAATATTATGAAGCCACAACATTTTTACCAACTGCCGGGGTGGCGCAATCGGTAGCGCGTGTGGCTCTTATCATACCTTTACCTCAAGGTGTAAGTCGGTATCATCTCCAAATTGATTTAGACTAAATATCTATCAGTGCGGGTTCGAAGTGGGTGATTAACCACTCTCACCCTTACCGTTCTAATAAGTTCTGCAGTCCCGCCTTCGGCTCAATTCCGATGAAATTGTTCTTTTTTTTTTTCCTTTCATTATTTTGGTGGGATTGGAGCTCGGGAGAATTCCCGGTGCCGCTTGAAGATCCTGACCTTAGATCACAGAGCTGACGACACTATCTGCTCTGGGAGGCGTCACACATCGATCCCACGAACTCGCCGAATCTCGTGTTTGATCCCCATGCCGCGAGTTTCAGCCAGCACCCAGAAGGTTATCTCCGTGATACAGCCTCGTTCAGGCACCCGTTGTGGAAGTTGCACGCGCGTCTCACCCAAGAGCACGCATAGGACACTGCTTGCATGGGGTTTGTACCTAGACTTTAGGAGCAAAAACAGCGACCATCGTTTATGTGAGACGTAAGACGATTCGATTCAGCTAACAAGGATCAAGAACGAGGAAAAGAGTTGAGACACGGGACAAAAACTGCGCCCTTATACGCGACGCGTCAAGTCCACCCCCCGGCGACCGCGCCACAACAGTAAGCGGTGCCGAGTCGAATTTTCGCCCATGGCTGAACGGAATGCATGTTTTGCCATATACGACTATCATTTTGATCCATCGGCTTACAGGCATACTACATCCAGGTTGAGAACACTGCGCAGCAACAGAGACACTAGTCGATGGTCCCACTGACTTCAAATATCCTCCACGAAGTAGCTTTGTAGTGTCTACCCTTAATAGGCTCGTATCTCGACTTATGATATTCCAATAGAGCTGCATAAAATAACTAGTCATTGGACGGAGCATGATGCGTTCCGAATCCGCGTCTACCATCGTAGCTTTCTACAGACAGGTATATATGCCCGTGTCTCGAAACTGCATACTAACTGCCAGTGGGCGCAACGTGCTGGGAATTGACGGATTGGAGGCCCTAGTGAATGGACTCCGGGAGCGGGACGAAGCCTGTGAATTGCCGAGCAATGTCGAGAATTGGCCAAAACAATGGTCTTTCCCCCAATCATCTGAAAAGGAAAAACATAGACGACAGCGTTGGATCAAGATTTAGGCAGCGATTGCTCGGATGAAGACGGAGCTGTGGCCCGCCGAATCTTCGCTCAGAGGTACGGTCCGCCGAAGAAGTAGGCAACGCCGAACGCGGCACTAGATAGGTGGCTATAATGGTCCATGATCCGCCAGCCACGGGCGATGCCGATGGTGTCCATGGCGATGAGACCGGCTGCGCCTCATTTGGTCGGCGCCGTGAGGAAGAGCAGGAAGAAGAGCTGGAGGGTCGCGTTGAGGACCGCAAGGGTTGTAACAATGAAAGTGCCGTAGATGGCGCCGCTTGGCGCCGATGCTGGGTTTGATTGTTTTGCGTGCTGTGGGGAGGGAGTTGACGTTGACGGCTCGCTTTTGTGCGCGCAGTAGTCTGACGGCGGCAGACATGTCCCACGATACTTCTCCGTGCCTGTCCCTGGAGCGGTGTTTCGAATAGACCTTCCGAGGCAAATTCGTCTCCAGAGAACACATAGTTGCAATGTAGATCGTCGTAGGCCAGATCAACTTGGATACCGGTGGCTTAGATGATTGAGCGTATGATAAATCGCATATCTCCCGTAATCGAATCCGCTGACCTGGGTGGATGCTGCTGTGCTGCAAGCTTTCGGCTCCATCGGGACGGAGGGATCGCTTCTTGTCCTTTGGAGCCTGGCTGGAGGAGGTTCAGACTCTTGAAGATAGAAAACAAAAGAGAGACGGAACTTCGTGCATCGCTTCAATGTTGACACTGTTCGAAAACCAGGTGCTCCTAAGTGTTCTAGGCTACCAGTGTTTGCCAGCGGCGCCTAGCCTGCGAATACTCACAACAGTCATGGTAGCATGCGCCAAGCGTGTTCGACGTTAACACCGTACAGCCGGGCCTTGCATCGACATTGAAGATGTTTGTGAGGATCATAATGAAAACAGTGATGTCTGGCACAGGCCTCGTCGCCAGCGGGGAGATCTCGCTGAAACGCGTCTTCTCGCATATCTAAGAGGATCCATCTGGTACGCGGCATGCCAGTATCGAAGTTCGCACGGGTCGAGAGACACTAATCCCTTACAACCCGTAGCGGTCTAACACCAAATTTTGATTCCTCTTAATCTTCTTACTGTGCTTCCCGTTGTCTCGAGTGCTGTCTTCCTCTCGGTAGGCCCCTTCCCTACAACCGTTGGATTCGCCTCGAGCTTCTAGTTCCTCAGCCGTGGCTTTTCGTTTCGCTATGATGGTGGAGAAGGCGGCCGTTGGAAGAGGGAGAAGGAGGGAGAAGAAACGGGAAAGCACGCGTTGTTGATCAAACTGCGGGCATGACGGAACAGGCTTCCACGCCTTTAAGTATCTGTCTGTCGGATCCAAAAGGGGCGAGACGAAGTGGTTGCGCAGGAGGGAGCCAAAATTAGCGTAAAGCCGTAATATGAGCTCTGACGTCAATCGCTCGTTCCTGAACGCCTTGTCGTGGTGCGCCAGAGCGAGGATGTACGTGATGACGCAGTAGGCCAGTTGGTAGTTCTGATGTATCATGAACTTCGTTCTGTCGGCGGAGAGTTAGTAAAAGTGAGAAAGGAAGGAATAACAGGCCGGTAAGATGGTGTTGAACTAATGAAACAGCGGAAGCTCAAGACCTAGGATTGTTCTGTCTATCTGCTCCCCCTCCCCTCTTGGACTCAGGTGCTACGAGCGACTTAAGTACACAATGCCTGTCAGGATAGAAATGCCTATCCAGGCAATAGCAAGCAGATAACACGCTAGAAGCAGGTCCCTCATACTTACTGGAGACAACAATGGGCCCTTGGAGATTGCAGTGGGCCCTGGAATGAGCCTGCGACTGTCATGTGAATAGCATCCTGTTGCCATACGACACACACAGGGTGCATCTTATAGGGCGTGTATCTTGCAGGCATGCGTCTCACAAGGCGTGTGCTTCACAGGGTATGCATCTCATAGACGTGCTTCTGACGCAGGCGTCTCTAGGCTAGCTAAGCCAATCGACGCAGTATACCCATCCTCTCGCCCTTGCCTAGATTTAGCTGTGCCTGCGCGTTTCCGCTTTAGGCATATCTCAGCCTGTTCAAGGCCTGGGGGTGCTGTAGATGCCGGTAGTTACCAGGCAAGATCGTGCTCAGGGAGGAGACACAGCCAGAGAAAGGTAGTGGCCAAAGATAGATAATGACCGGAGAAAGATAGTGGCCAGAGAAAGGTAGGGGCCGAAAAAAGATAGTAATCGTTTGTATAGCGTCTGGAACACATCTCTGGGTTCGAACGTTGTTGAATTGTTAGATCTTCAAGCAATATCAAGACGGAAACCCGCATACCATGCATGCCAGGAGGATAATGGTCTGACAGGAAGCTAAAGGAACTCACTGGTACCGCAACATTAGCTCGTATGACGACTTAATGGTGGAAACGACTCGAATTGGTCTCGAAAATGATCATATAGAATACAAATACCCTTATTATCGCACACTTCGCTGCCGACCTTGTTGAAAGACCGGGTACCTCACTGCCGCTTATGAGATAGGCTGCCGAATAATATATGTAGACCAGAAGCACAGCAGGTTCCGTAAAATAAAAGCGGCGGGCGGTCGGCGGTCGGCACCCATTTCACTCACATTGAGAATACGGAGAATGGCCGTGTTGCCGTTGAAGGATTTTTTTTCCATCAAAGTTGTGCTCCGCCCCGCGTGGGTCGAGGAGCAGGGGCCATGAGGTGTTTCAGATTCTGCATCCTTGTGGAGGCCCCGGGATGGCCTGGAAGATCCTTGGGGCCAACTACTGTCGCACCAACGCCGCGGAACGAGTCAAGAAAAACCGCGGTTACTTTTTGATCGCCTTTCACCATCCAATCTTGTGAGCCTCGTATAAGGCGTCCACTGACCATCACCTGATGCTTTCATCACGCAGCTGCAGCCACATCGACGAGCGTAGTCGGGAGATCCCCAAGGCGAGCCCTCAGCTCGAGCACAGTATGATATCACCCACCAATAATTGAATTTTGTCCACCCAGCCTTCCCCCCCTTTTCCTTATAGCAGGGTCAGGGCAGTCTTAGCTGCAGCTAACACACAAAGGAATCCGTAGACTCCGCCCCACCGGTAACTTGCCCCAATTTTCGGCGCTCTTTTCTCTATTATTCACGCCCCGTTGACTCCTTTCAACCTTTCTTGAAGTATGCCAGGGGGTCCCCAGTCGATGATCGTCAAACTTAGTTAACGGGTGTGGCTTGCCGCTCATCTTGTATTCCGGGCGAACCCACGGGCTTTGCAAGTCCTGACCAGGTCTTTTGTGCCTGGACCGCTCTCTTGAGTGCAACGAAATTGCAGCTTCAATTTGTTTCCTGGCCGCTGGCCTTGTTTCTTATTCTGACTTTGTCAGAGCATTTTGCCCTGTTAGCCAGGTCCCGTTTTTCATTTCCGACCTCCATAGAATTCTTGATCTTCTGACTTCTTTCCCCCCGGACCTTACCACGCTCATTTAGCCAGGTGCTGAGCGGGTTGATTTCAAAAACGTTCATATATTCCTAGCGAGCTCCATAACCTCGCATATACGCTTCTATTATCCTTTGGGCAAGCACCGCACCCTACTATCCATCGTTCAGTCGCAAGATACTCACATTTCACTTCGATCCCCGGCTTGCCAAGGTTCCGGCAGCACTGAATTTGACGACCCTTCCTCTTACGACCTTACAATTTCTCGCGGACGGACTTGTTGATGTCAGCAGTCGGGCAAGTCCCGCACTCGCTAGATGCTGTGCATCAATTGCGGACCACTAGCTACCTCGGCGTAGCTTGCGACAGATGCCTTCCCTACTTAATCGTTCTCGGCTAAAGCTATGGGTGTGGGTTGTGATCATAGCTACTGGATCCATCGTCTTGCTGTCTGTGTTATTTCTGGGCATGTGGTGCTGGGCAAGACGACATCGAGCACGAAGGAAAACACTTCCGAGTCCAGTGCTGGCAGCTACCCGCAGGGTTACCGTTAGGAGAGGCAGAATGGTATCTTCGTCACGTTATTTGTCTCTGACTGGATCGAAATTTGGCCTCGGCCAGTTCATGAACATGGAAGAAAAGGATCAAGGAGACAAGGGCAGAAGCCGGAGCAAAAGCCCCTTCATGTGGTGGCTCGCAAACAACCTGGACCGCTCTCAGTCAAGACAGAGCTACATGTCAAGCCAACCACAGATGGACGAAGTACACAACCAGTACTACCAAAAGCCTGAGCCGGCGTTCGTTAATCATCATGCACACAAGGGATCGGTTGCTTCGGATTACAGCTTGCCCTCGATCATCAACGGAAGAGAGCTTGCAGACGACGCTCGTATGAATTCTGCACAAGCGGACGCACCTCCCGACAGCCCTCACGGTCCGAGATACGTGAATTTCTCTCGAGCCTTCTCGCCCCTCCATCAATCCACCCTGATGTCGACTTCAGCGCCCAACAAGGTCCTCTCTCAAATCGTTGAGGCGTCTCCGCGTCATTCAGCCGCCAGCAAACAACCCAGCATGGTGAGTATGAGAGAGGTGGTGGTGGTAGAAAACGAGAATATCTCGGCTCCTGCTTCGATGCCACCACATCCTCCCGTACCAGCCCTGCGGTCATTACAAAACTCTCCATCTCCGCCACCAGAAGCCCTCGTGAGGAGGTACTCCAGCCAGAACATAACGTCGCGCTTCTCATCCACCAAGACCTCCCTGCCCCTCTCCACCGTCGACCGGTCCAGGACACCTTCCATGTCGGCCGCCTCTCACCTGCCAGCCTCTCCACATATAAGATCCCTTCCGTGCTGGAGACCACAGCCAGGGGAGGGCATACCGAGTCCGAATGTTTCTGTTCGAGCTATTTCGTCGGCGGAGATGCAGAACCCTTCTGCCGAGATCCTCTCACAACACGACGACGATGACGACAACAACAAGGAGAATAACAATCCACGAAACAGTTCGACCAAAGACGCTTCTTCCAACGCCCACTCGGTAGCCTACTGGAAGTCGCGGCCCGACTTGCAGCCTGTGCTTAAGCTGGGCAAAAAGGGCAATGTTTTGAAAAAGAAATCGATTCGGCGCGCGGAGGTTGCCTCTTTGGTTGGCAATTGAGAAAAAGCTTTTTGTTCGGGCATTTGGATAAATCAGAATCTCGTTGATGGATTTTTTAACGGCCCCGGCTTCCCCTTCTATCTCAAACTTTCATAGTTACCACAGCTCCATTATCTCTCTTGGGGGGCTCGGTTTTGGGGGAACAATACACGGAAAAAGATACCCAAGGTGTATTACTTCTACAAAGTACATCATGTACAATATCACGAATATATAGAACCAATTTCTCAATGTTTTCAACATTAACGCATTAGCGATCTGATATGGAGGTGGGTATCTTCCAAACGAAGTCAGTGACTGAGATGAGAGACATTTGTCGAGGTCACCGCCACAGCCCCAAACTCCATACACGATTTAGCCAAAAACCAGCTGTTTCAAATTCACAGATCGCTCTGCATTGCTCGTTGGTATCGTCCAGTATATGTGCTAGCTTAATGATCCGAAGCCGTCCAGCGCCTCTTCAGACTACTGTCCAGCTTACTTTCCCAGAGGCCCCTGTGAGCAGCGGTATCGATGGCGAGCGACAATGGTTTGGCGGTGAACGGTTCAGGAGGACCTGTAGCATCATCCAGTCCTCTTCCATCGTCTTTGCGCGACAGTGCGGCGTTGTCGAAATTTGGCATCGAATCCGAATCGCTGGACTCGCTGACACCGCCAGGTGTACTCGTCGTCCCACTACTACCCCATAAACCCAACGACAACTTCGACCGCGGGGGTGTAGAATACGGCCTCAAACGGTGCGAGCCGCTAGCACTGGCACTGCGATGCAGGTCGCCTGCTAAACCAGATCTTATGGAGCTTGGGTCTGGGACCTCTAGAATGGGGGTGCCCGACGATCGGCGAACGCCTTCAAAGAAAGGTCTCTCCAGCCTCGGTGACGGCATTCCCATTGGGTTTGTTGCGGCGCGGAGGTGCTCCGTAGAAGCAGTTAGTTCCACACTGTACTCGTCTGCGATGCCTAGATCGATGGATCCCCGTTTGGTTATTTTGGGGGAGTGCGAAAGTGTTGGACTACCGTTTTCACTCTCCGACTTCCGTACCGCCATTGTCAAGGACGCCATTCCGACATCGAGCAGCACGGGATGATTGGTCAATGCACCAATCAAGGCATTACAGCCAGCGCCATGTGTGACCAATATTAGAACAATGTCCCAGTCCGCGTCCTCTTCATCCTCCTGTGGTCTTTCCGTGGTGCTGACGGACGTGCCGTGCTTTTCATACCAGGCAATCATTCTCTGTAAGCCGTTTCTGAACCGTTTGTGCATACTGCTCCACTCCTCTTCGTATTCTCCTCCGTCGCCCCAGTCGTGCGGAGGCCGCATGCTATCCCACAGATATTTGACATCAACACAAGCATTCTGCGCGTGCGCGACGTAGCCAGCAGGTATAGAGTCTGAATTTGAGATGGCATATGTAGGAGTTGGAGGGACATATGTAAGGTTCTCGTCCTCGCCAAACAGCGCTCCAGGACTAGTATCTTGAGATTCATCTCTAACGCCAATCCGACTTCCATGACCATGACTGACTGTCTGTAATCTTCTTGGTAAGGAATGACTGAGGGCAGCCATGTGTGCCAGGCCCGTATTTTCATCCTCTTCAGCTGAACTAGCGGGACTTCTATCCCTGGACCAACCGCCAGGGAAATGCCCTAACGAGGTCTTTCTAGGCGTCGCAATATCGGTAGCGTCTGAAGCCAGACGGAGCAACTCTGCTTTGGCACTCGCCACCATCAGGATCGAACTCGGCGGAGGCGTCATATTTTCGAAGTAATCTGGTGAGAGCCATTCGCCTAGGAATGCATCTATTCGAAGTTCCGCAATGTGATGCTTTGCAGGAGGCGGACTACTGTGGTTGAGTGGATGGATGGGAAGTTGCTCAGGCTCTGGTATGGCGGAGAGCTGTGGCGAGGCTGTGCTTGCCCCTACCTGAGGCGAACCTGAATGCAGCACAGGGTGCGGCCGATTTGTAGCTGCTACTGCCGTCTTTCGAAATTGCCCAATACCCGCGCTGATCGCAATAGCAGTCTGGATACATCGTAGGAACGGAGATGAATGAATGATGATCTTGTGCTTTCGACGGTTGATTGAACGTGCTGACCGCCCACCGTTGGGTGATGTGGCATCATTGCAATCGGCAGGCTTGTAGGGCTGATTCTGACCCTCTGTCTCTCGCTTCTGAAGGATGCTAGCTATTCTGTTCCCAAGCGACCGGGATTGGAGCCATCCGCCGTACGTAAGAGGTGGATTATAAGGTGTCGCAGAGGTTAAATGCCAGTTCTTGTCTGCTGCATCAAGCCTGGCACCGTGCCTAAGCTTGGTTAACGGAAAATAAAACAATTGGACGAATTAGTCGAACTCGCCTAGCAATGATGATGACAGCCGGCAGCTTCCCCATGCCTGTTTGCTCGCCAGACTATGTGCCACACCTAGTGAAAGTAAATCGACTCGAGGCTGGAACTATAAGACTATGTCGCATCTTCGGGGAGCTCGCCGGTTCGGTCTACTGAGGGTGGATAATTGAGAGCTTGAAAGAGCTTTAGAGGGTGTTTCCACTTTTGCAAGCAGTATTTTGACTGGCTCAAATGTAGCTTAGGAGCTAGAATGGTCACAACGCAACGGATTGTGCATGTACCATCGCTGCCAGATATCGTCGCTGCCTTCGAACGTCGCAGAGGGTGGCAGGAATTGGAGTTTTGGAGAAATATTTGTTTTGTCTGTTTGCATCTCGGGAACGTGGGCGCCAATGTTACTGCGTTATCTCTTCACAAGTTCTGCATATCACGTACGTCCGGAAAACAATCCATAGCATTTCCACTTACAGAATCTTGCTGCAAGTTACTCTTGCTACAGGCATGAATGAGGTAAATAGCCTTGCAAAGGATTCAATTCCTACCCTGGTTAGGTGACATTTACGGAACGAAGCAGGCCCGACATCAAAAAACCCGGATACGAAGAAAGGTGGCTCTTCTTGTATACAGCAGAGAATGTTGGAGCGTCTCGCGACCGATGGAGAATTATGGCGCGGAGCATAGTCACTGGCGTCACGAATACAAGATGATTGCGAGATGATGTTTGTATGATAGCAAATATGTCGATGAAATCTCCCTTTCCGTATCAATTTCGTCCTTCCTTCAACTCTCCCTCTGCATGAGAATCCTACACCTCAAGTCCCTACCTATTATTCTCCCACCTCACTCTTTTCAGAATGACTACCTCGACGGACAAACTCAATGTTATCATCGTGCCTAGTGCTTTCTCTCGTCCAACCTTCTACCCCGCCAATCGTCGATCAACTACAATGCCATGGCCACCAGTCTCCCTTCTGTAGGGCGACGCACTAGACTTCCCAGAGCCACTCCGGCCGACGATGCCGGTTACATCCAGTCCGCGATGTCGAAGCTCGCCGAGAAGGGGTAAGGATATCGTGCTCGTGATGCATTCCTACGGCGGTGTTGCTAGACGCCAAACAGCAGATTGCCAAGCCGCAGGGAAGACGAGAGGTATCAGTGGCTTGGCCTACCTCGCATCTCTAATCCTGCCTATAAGTAAGTCGATGCAGATGCTTGCGGGGGGGCACCAAGCCTGACTATGTACATGTCGACGTGAGTCTTTTGCGGGTCTCCTCACGCCAGGAATGCTCTTCAAGCGCGCTCTCTGTCTGAAACACTTTATCCGTTCCTGTTAGGGCGACTACATGTACATGGACCCGAGCCCCAACGTCGCAGTCGTATTCTCCGACCTCCTAGAATCTGAGGGTCTCGCCTGGGCATCTAACATGTCCGGACAGTTGACCGCAGCTTCTGCGGCGAACTCACCTACCCGGCATACAACCACACCCCAGTGACATACCTCGTGTATGAGCGGGACAAGGTCCTTCCCAAGGACGTCCGGCGAGGAATGGTGGAGATGGTGGCCAAAGAGAGTGGGAGGGACGTTGATATGCAAACTTGCAACAGTTATCAGCCAAGGACTGATAATGAGGTTCAGACAAAGATAAGTTACTTAATGGCAGGTGGGGCTAACTTTACGTGCTAGCGAATTTTCGGCGGCCACTTCACTCATACAGAAAGTTTCTCTGCATTCAAACTCTTGGAATTGTGTTAATAGTGTGCCTATTGCGCGTACAAAGTGATTGCAGCAGAATCAGGAACGATTCTCAAATTCCAACCGGAAAGAAGCTTCATGAAGAAATACAAAGTCAGCGAACCAGATGCCAACAATAGTATTGTTAGAGAGAGCCCCTGTTTTCCTTCTCTTCGACGAAGCTTTCAAGCTTTTTCACATCGATGCGTTGGTAGAAGAGCCTCCGAATCTGTCCCGCCCGTCTTCTTGCCTAGAGCTAGATTCTCAACCCATATCGTAACTGCCGCAAATTTTGGCTCGACTTTCGAGCTCCAGAGATGAACCACCAATAATAGAAATGCCCAGAAAACCGGGAGGATGAATGAGAAGGCGGGCCAACCAGGCAGAGGAATGTAGTCATTGCCTTCGCTAGCCACATAATTCTCGTCTTCTGGTGTCACCCATTCTCCAAACCCAGACATTGGCAAAAAGACCAGCCAAGCTAGCACGGATCGCATCAATGGTCCGTGAAGTAGATACAGTGAGTAAGATACACCACCAAGCCACACGAGAAACTTTTGGGACAACGCCTGTCGTAATGAGTGGGAGAAACAGATACTGTAGCAGAGTATCTGAGCTCCGATGCCGGGCCACGCACGACCAAGCTGAACTCGAGATGGAAACAGTACCGAAGCTAGCTCGTGGAGTTGCCGAGACCACGGAGCCCAATCGTAGTACTCATCGGGAAACGACATTAAGAACAGAGCCAGGGTCGCTGAGAGATACGGAACGTATTTGATCACCGCGTGATCAACACGCGGCAAATCAGCCAAGGTCAACTCCGCTAGCATCATCCCCGCAAAGACATTTGTTCCCACCAAGAAGTCGCCCGTAGACCAGCTCCAGGCGTACAGCACGAATTCCGCAAAGGCGCGGAATTTCGGAGTCGTTCGAACCGTGACAAGGAGGACCATAAAGACAAACAAGCTTCCCTTCAAAAGAAACATGAGTGCCCATTGCGGTTGATCGTAGCGATTTCTGAACCAAAGCCAAGTAGCTACCAGTTCTTGGCCGAGATCACGAATCGCGTGTACCCAAGTAGAGCTTGGCTCGGGGCTTGTCGTTCGCAGCCAATATGCGTCGGAATATAGGGCGAGCTGGAAAGCCCCTAGCTGACAGGCAAACCATGCAAGGATAGTGACTGCCGCGGCTGGGAATACCAGCCGGCCTGTTCTTCTAAAGGCACTCGAGGCGAGAGCACCCAATGCTGCATCTGTCTGTCCAGCTCTTGATTGTTGTATACATTTCAAGCTGTTCACGTAGCCGAGGAGTATGAAGAACACAGCGACCCAAGCATTGCCTTGGGCGACAAGTCGTAGAATTGGTCGTTGCATGAGTTCGGATTCAGTGCCATCTTGGTTGTTGGAGGGTCGGACTAGCGATCTAGAGAATGACAAGACGGTATGCGAGGAGACGACGCCGACGGAAGCAATGCCACGAAGGCCCTAAACATGAATTAGCGGAGCTCCCTGGAATTGGAAGGAGGAACAAACATCTGCCCAATTACTCCTGCTTCGGCATGCGGCAGGTGAGAGATTCCGGGGATTACGGTGTAAGAACGTCACGTTTTTGGTTCCTTTCGCGTCTGATGCATTCATGGGAGGTAGGTGTAGAAGATAGCTCTTGGACTAAGTGGTCTCGTGGATGGAGTGGAAGCACGAGTAGACTGCACAGCAGCGAATACCAACGTCGATGAATTCTTGTTTGTGACGGTTTCCTTTGGAATGACAAGGAATGTTCTTGTTGACGCACTACGTCATTGCGTCAATTGGAATTTGTCACGGTCTGGTATTGGAGAAGGAAAGGCGTAGATCTTCTGCGAAGGCCAGCTTCGTGAAATGAGTGGCTACACAATGATGCAAGGGAAAAGCGGACTGCCACAACGGAGAGGCCTGGCTTATGAATAGACATAAGGAGAGTACCAGTTCCCCTGCGTTTCGGGTTTTGTGAAGCCCCCTACTACTTCCACCGTTGTAGATCATTATTGACACAGCTTTCTGCTTCGGCGTCATGGCGTGACGGAGTTGCATCGATCAAACATTGGCGTTGTCAGGATTCTGAGAATCAATGCCCAATCGAGGCTGCGGGATCCTGCAAGGTAGCGCTTGACTTCGTCGCAGAATTGGTCACTTTTGGCTGTTGCAACGGCGAGTGAGACGTTAATGGGGAGATAAGCTTTTTAGATGAGGGGTCAAGAGCCGCACCATCTCTCGCACCTGTCGCAAATGGAGATTCTAACCCCACACAACTATTGGAGCCAACCCCGACGACCAGATGGCTGAAATATCTTCTATCTGCCCTAGATACAATAAAAGAGAGTAGCCAGATGATCATACTCGTTTGCGGAATACTAAACGGCGCCTCCCAATCCCGTGGACTGGGTGTCTGCTGTTTGGTGCAAGGAACGGCTCGATGAATAAATCGATCTATTGCTCTACTCTCAGAGATTTTTCACTGGTGACCAAATCGTATGATGTCGTTCGTCTCACTCCTTTGAGAGTGTCTATTTTCCACTTGCCTTCCACTCGTCTACAGTACCAATTCAAGGTTGGGGCAGATCGTGTTGTCCGTGAACTCTGCATCAGGCTCTTATCTGTCGATGCTGACGCTTTACTGTTCTACTTGTCTTTGCAAGATACTGACCTTCAGGTGGCATAGAATGGCATATCTCCAAGTCCGGATAGTGACCACGAACAACCAGGCCCGGTTCTGTTTACGATGGCTGACACGACGGCAGCGCCGACGATACGATACTTGCGGAGACTAGGCCCCGTTGATCCTGCTGCAGATCAACCTGCAATGGTTGCACTGTAACACCGAAGAAGACCAGGATTTAGTCGTCCTTAGTGGCGCATATTTAGTGCCTCAGACATTTGTCTTGCAATGGCGATCCACAAAAGAGTTGCGTGTAGAGGGTATGTTTCGGCTTTGAAGAGACTGTCAATCGCGAGAGTGCTGAAAGGGGGTTGTCCGGGTGAGGAGGGAAAGAAGGAGGAGATGGAAAGGGTTGTTGGCAGGAGCGTCAAGGAGAACGCGAGAGATATGGGGAATAGAAACAAAAGGGAGACTTTCTCAAGACGGACGCTGCGGCTGCTGTGACTGATGCTGAGCATGAAGGGCTGACCTGGGCCTCCCGCGCAGAGATCTTATGCAACCCGTGGAGAATCGAAAGCGACGAACGACATAATACCACGCAGCTGGACGCGGATTGGAGTCTTTGGGCACTGGAGTGAACGAAAAGCCATCCTCCACTCGAGCGTCGAAGCGAACGTGTGCTCGGTGCTCGCCACATACACCGTATAATGGGATCTACCGATTCTTTCGCTCGACAACGACCCAGACTTTCTCACCCTCGAGCCTCGTGACAGTTTCTAAAGCCCGCGACCACCAGCGTGGCTGCATCATGGGGCTTGTTAGGCGCCGTGATCAAGGTAGGAAGTTGCATAGGTGTCACCCAAAACGAGGTCTTCAGACAGTTTTCCCGGGCGGTGAGAGTAGCGAGCTGAGTCGGAGTGCGACGGAAGGCGCCGTCTTGATCGGAAAGGGACAGAGGCTTCAAGTCGATCCCCGCTTCCTCGCTAACATGTACCACTGACTGTGGACCAACGTCGTCATATTGGGGTAGTAAACGCAAATCCCAAGTCCGAACACCGAAGGGTGAACCGGCTCGAGCATCAGGTTGCACCATTTTGACTCCTCTCGCCACTTCCACTCTCTTGCCGATCGGAACTATTATTGTGCGTGATATGTTGAAAAAAGCAAGGAAGCTATTGAGGTACTCGGTATAAATGTCTCAGTCGTCCGAATTATGCGTTAGCTGTACTTCCTTACCCCGCCTGCAATTGGGCGGATTGACATGGCGTGACGCTGTTGGCAGTC
>Ga0335072_10002589_pt1 | contig 27949 bp, 27 predicted proteins | sample Lox_Sample_21_FD_206725 | JGI IMG/M metagenome (GOLD analysis project Ga0335072, IMG submission 206725) | Soil microbial communities from Loxahatchee National Wildlife Refuge, Florida, United States - Lox_Sample_2.1 | ecosystem: Environmental > Terrestrial > Soil > Wetlands | place: USA... | reverse complement strand
CCTCCGTGCTCGCCATCACCAGAACTCCAATCCCCGATGGCTCTGCCTTACTGTGAAACACGCGCTCGGTCGCTTTGACGAAGTCGGAAGGTTTGGCATCTGGAATATTCACGAATGTCTGGGGGTTGCGATCCGTTAATGGGAACCACGAGCTCTGGATCTGCACCATGATGCGGTGTCCGCGGCGGAAGGTGTGATTCACGTCCTGCATCGTGAAATTCACTTGTTCCACCTTGCCTGGTGGGAATGGTTCCGGCTTTTCGAAGCTGTGACGGAACTTTCCGCGGAATGGCTCGCCGCGAATCAATTGCTCGTATCCGGCCATCGTGAACGATGGCGGACCCACATCAGTGCGCTTGTTTCGGTCTTCCTGCGGCTCAAGCTTGCTGTCGGGATAGTCTTCGGGATAGACATCGATGAGTTTCACATCCCAATCCGAGTCGGTGCCGCTAGTGGATACGAAAAGTTTGGGCGAGACCGGACCAACAATCGTGACATCCTCCTGCAAAACCGGGGTCTCATACACGAGCACGTCGGGGCGGCTCGCTGCGAACCGCTGATCCGAGACCATGTATTCCTGCGGAACCTGCAACGCCGTGTAATTCACGAAGGGCACTGGCTTGGCCGGATCACTCACGTATTCGTCGAACGCCGTTGAGTCGTTCTTGGGAGCATCGAACGATAATCCTCCATTCGGCTGCAGGTACAACGTGCGCGTCTCCGCATTCTTCGGAGGCCACGCGGAATAGCGCCGCCATACATTCGTTCCCGTCTCGAAAACGTAAGCCTTCGGCAGTTTGGGGTCGGGCGCGTCTTTCAGATAGTGCTCAAAGAAGGGGAACACGATGTTTTGGCGATAGAAATCGCCGGTCTTGGAGGCAAACTCAGCGTATCCGAGATGCTCGCCCTCGTACCGCCCCCATCCGCCATGTACCCATGGTCCGACCACAAGGCCGTTGAAGATGTCGGGATTGTTCTGCTCGACCGAGTGAAATGTCGTAAATGGTCCCTGCAGGTCTTCGGCGTCAAACCATCCACCGACCGTGAGCACGGCACAATGAATGTTCTTCATGTGAGGCGCAAGATTCCGAATTTTCCAGTATTCGTCGTAGGTGTCGTGGTGCAGTTGATCGTCGAATAGAGCGCTCTGGCCGTCGAGCAATTTCGAGAGATTTTCCGTTGGCCCGACGTTCAGATAAAACTTGTACCCGTTTTTCGTGCCGAAATCGAATGGCACCGACGGCTGGGGCAACTGCGGATTGTCCTGCGGCCGAAAGAAAGCATAGAAACCGAAGTTGGCCGCGAGCATAAAAGCACCGCCGTGGTAAGCGTCATCGCCCATGAACAGATTCGTCATCGGAGCTTCCGGCGACGCGGCCTTTAGTGCGGGATGCGAATCAATCATGCTGGCTGACGTATAGAAGCCCGGGTAGGAGATCCCCCAAATGCCCGCCTTGCCGTTATTGTTCGGAACATTCTTAAGCAGCCAGTCGATCGTGTCGTAAAGATCGCTGGAATCGTCGACGTCTTTGTTCGATTTCTTGTGGTCGATGTGCGGCGTCATCTCGACGAAGTGGCCCTCCGACATATAGCGGCCGCGAACATCCTGGAACACGAAAATGTATCCGGATTTGTCGAAATCGGGAGAAGGCCCCAGGTGCGTGCGGTATTTATCGACTCCATACGGAGCCACACTGTACGGGGTGCGATCGATCAGAAAGGGATAGCTGTGCGACGTATCTTTCGGGACATAAACCGATGTGAACAGATGAACGCCATCGCGCATAGGGATGCGGAATTCGTACTTGGTGTAGTGCGCCTTTATGTCAAACTCGGGAGCTTCCGGACGGTTCTGAGCCAAAGCTGGCGTGATCAGCGCCAATAGAACGAATACGAACAGGCGAACATTGCGCTTCATGAGGCTCCTTGGGACGGAACGAGGTCGATTCGGCAAAGCTATAGTTCCTCGCGTTGTCGCGTCAAGTCTGCTTCCTGCCGAAGCGCTACAATAAGGCCTTGGGATTGCGGCGGGAGTATGGCGCAAAGCCGCAGGGGGAGCATGTTCGAGGTTACAGTCGAAGATTCGTTCGCGGCCGGGCACTACCTGCGCAACTACAAGGGGAAGTGCGAGAATCCGCACGGCCATAACTACAAGATTCGCGTCACGCTGGCCGGCGCCGAACTCGACAAGGCCGGACTGCTGCTCGATTTTAAAGACCTGCGGGAAGTCATGAAGCACGTGATCGAGCGGCTCGATCACAAGATGATCAATGAGATTGAGCCGTTCACCGAGATCAACCCTTCGGCTGAGAACCTGGCCAAATATTTTTATGATGAATCCAATGCCCGCCTGCAGCGCGCCACCAACGGCCGTGTGCGAATCAAAGATGTGACTGTGTTCGAGACCGACACTACTACCGCGAAATACAGTGAGTAATCAGCTGTCCGCCGCCGCAAGCATGCAAATAACCGAGATTTACAAGTCGTTACAGGGCGAGTCCACTTATGCCGGACTTCCATGCGTGTTCGTGCGGTTGACGGGATGCAATCTGCGCTGCGTATGGTGCGACAGCGAATACACGTTCCACGGCGGACACAAGATGACGCTGGAACAGGCTCGGGACGAAGTGGCTCGCTTGAGCCCGGGCGGAGGCTTGGTCGAGATCACGGGCGGCGAGCCCATGCTGCAGGAACGAGAAATTGTGCCGCTGATGCAGCACCTTGTGCATGACGGCTACCAAGTTCTGCTTGAAACCAGCGGGGAACGTCCCCTGGGGCGGGTTCCAAAGGAAGTGGTCAAGATCGTCGACGTGAAATGTCCGGATTCGGGTGAAGGCGGCACTTTTCATATGGAGAACCTTCAAACCCTTGCGGCCCACGACGAAATCAAATTTGTCCTCGCCAGCCGCGCCGATTACGACTTTGCTCTGGATTTTGTGCGTAAGCACGATCTCGCGAAAAAAGTGAATTCCGTTTTGTTCTCCCCCGCTTTTCGTAAAGACGCGACGGGCGCTCGCGACAGTTCGCATTGCTTGCTGGATCCTCAGGAATTGGCCGGATGGATGATCGCCGACAATGCGCCGGCAAGGCTGGGGCTGCAGCTGCATAAGTTTATTTGGGATCCGGCGGTGAAGGGCGTCTGAACCGGATCTTCGCGTTGCGCGATGCCGAGGAGGCGGCTGAGAATTCCCCACCCTGTCCCGCCAAAAAACGGCAAGGGCGGGACTACCTCGGCGCACTCGTCTTGTCGTAGTCTCTGTGGGCGTTATGTCAAATTCCGGCAAATCCCGCGCGGTTGTGCTCCTCAGCGGCGGCATGGATTCCTGCGTCTGCGCTGCTCTGGCGCTGCGCGACCATGACGTGGCCGCCGTTCATGTGAGCTATGGGCAACGAACCGAAGAACGAGAGCGGCAGTCGTTCCTTGCCATCTGTCGCCGCCTGCACATTCGCGATACGTTGGTGGTTCGCAATGAAGCCCTGCGGGCGATTGGCGGTTCTGCTCTGACCGAAGAGAGAATCGCGGTTCCCCCAGCGGAATCGCTCGGCCAGGGCATTCCGGTGACCTACGTTCCCTTCCGCAACGCCCATTTTCTGGCCGTGGCCGTGAGTTGGGCGGAAGTGCTGGGCGCGGAGAAAGTTTATATTGGCGCGGTTGAGCCGGACAGTTCCGGCTATCCGGATTGCCGGCCCACGTATTACGACGCATTTAATGCGGTGGTGAAGGCTGGGACCAAAGAGGGAAAAATCCAGGTCGTTACTCCGCTGATTGCTATGCGAAAAGCCGAGATTGTGCGGCTGGGCCTTGAATTGGGCGCGCCCTTCGATTTAACTTGGTCATGCTACAGCCATGGGGATCGCGCCTGCGGCGTGTGCGACAGCTGCGTTCTTCGGCTTCGCGCTTTCGCCGCGGCCGGAGTCAGCGATCCCATTCCGTACGCGCCAAGATAGCGCGCTTGCCGGGAGGCGAAATGAACAAACATATTGCAATCATTTTATTTGCTCTACTCACCCTGGGAGTGTGTGTCCCCGCTGCCATCGCCCAGTCATCAGGCAGCGTGCAGGGAACATGCAGGGACGCACAAGGCAATCCCATCGTCGACGCCATTGTGGTTTACAACAACCTGGATAACGGCCAAAAATACCCCCTCAAAACGAATAAAAAGGGCCAGTATTTTTCTCTCGGGCTTTCGCCGGGAAAATATAACGTCATTCTCTATAAGAACTCCGACGACCAAAAGGCCGGCAAGGAAATGGATCACGTTAATGGTTATCAGGTGCAGATCGGCGACAATACTCCGCTTGATTTCGACATTAAGAAAGAGCAAGAAAGCCAAGCCAAAGGCGTCGGCCTGACTCCTGAGCAATTGAAGCAGATGCAGGAGCAGCAAGAAAAGCAGAAGAAAGAAGTCAACACCGTGAAGCTGCTCAACGAGAAGCTCAACGAGGCCAAGACCGATGCCGACGCTGGAAATTACGATGGGGCGATCGCCGCGCTGACCGAGGCAAACCAGGCGGATCCCAGCCGTGATCTGATCTGGTTCAAACTGGCCGATTACGAGCGCATGTCGGCCACCAAGCAAACCGACACCACGGAAAAGACGAAGCGGTTGGACTCTGCCGTCGAGGATTACCAAAAAGCCATACAACTCAAACAGGAAAAGCCGGACAAAGACGCGGCTGCACAGGCAAGGACGCTCGCCGCTTACTACAACAATTTGGCCGAGGCTTATGCGAAGGAGAATAAGGTCGACGACGCCGTGAAGACATATCAATTGGCGGCGCAGACCGATCCCTCTGCTGCGGGACAATATCTGTTTAACACCGGGGCTGTGCTGACCAACGCCGGGAAGGTGGATGACGCAATCGTAGCCTTCGACAAGGTCATCGCGGCCGATCCCAACAAAGCCGACGCCTACTACTGGAAGGGTGTCAACATGATCGGTAAGGCGACTTTGCAGGGGGACAAGATGGTTGCGCCTCCGGGAACCGCCGAAGCTTTCCAGAAGTATCTCGAACTGCAGCCAACCGGCACTTACGCCGATGCCGCCAAGCAGATGCTCGCCAGCATCGGAGGCTCAGTCGAAACCAGCTTTGGCAAGAAAAAGAAAGGAAAGTAGATCGAATCTCCATGCCATTCGTCGGCTGGGCGGCCTTCTTGGGCCGCCTGGTTCGCGTCCTACGCGGATGTTACTAAAGGCTATGTATTACTAAGGGTTATGTACTGCTGTCCTTCGCGACCGACCCTGCCGCGCGGTACAGTTAAGTAACGTTTCTGGCCTCCCTTCTGTGGTGCATGCATTCAAAAAGCTGTGAGGACGAATGGCAGCGCCATCGATTGCACCGATTTCCGTTTCTCTTGACGACCTTTCCGCCAGTGGCGGCAGAGTCGCCACGCCCGCCCTGCTCGGCGCGATGCTTCGCGCCGCCGACAAGATCAGCGACTTGATTTTTTCGCCCGGCCGTCCGCCGCAAGTTCAGGTCTATGGACAGATGATCCCCGTGCAAGTCCCGGGATTGACGGTCCTCACTCCTGACGAAACACGCGGCATTGCCGTCGATCTGATCGGAGATAATAAGCAGGCCATCACGACTCTGCGCGAGCACGGCGCTTGCGACATTTCCTACGGATTGCCCGGCTTGGCACGCTTTCGGGTCAACATTTTCATTCAGCGTGGAAGCTGCGCGGTGGTCATGCGGGTGATTCCGACGACGATTCCGGATTTTGCCTCGCTCCGGCTACCTGAGCAGTTGGCGGAGGTCACGCGGCTCCGCGACGGCATTGTGCTGGTTACGGGCGCGGCGGGATCGGGGAAGTCCTCAACGCTGGCGGTGCTTCTGGACCGCATCAATCAGGAAAAGTATTACCACATCATCACGATCGAAGATCCCATCGAGTTCCTGCACAATCACAAATGCTCGACCATTCATCAGCGGGAGTTGCACAGCGACACGCCAAGCTTCGCCCATGCGTTGCGTTCGGCGATGCGGCAAGCGCCGAAGGTGATTCTTGTTGGCGAAATGCGTGATCGCGAAACGATTGAGATCGTTCTCGAAGCCGCCGAAACCGGGCATCTGGTGCTTTCCAGCCTCAACACGATGGATGCCTCCAAAACCGTCGAGCGGATTGTAAGTTCGTTTTCGCCGGCAGAGCAGCAACTCGTGCGCGAGCGCTTGGCAAAATCTTTCCGTTACATCATTTGCCAGAGGCTGATGCCGAGGGTAGACCGCACCGGCCGGATCGCTGCGTTTGAGATTCTGAAAGCCAACGCGCGTACCCGCGAAAGCATTGAAAAAGGCGACCGCGACAACAAAAGTCTTCTCGACGCCATCAAATCCGGTGCTTCGGAGGGCATGCAGCACTTCGACGGCGAAATCGCGCGCCTGGTGAACGAACGCCTGATTGATCTGGAAACCGGATTGTCGTTCGCCAGCAATCCGGGGGCGCTGGGGCAGGCACTGGCAAGATAGACGAGAAAGCCAGGAGTTGGCAATTAAGGTAGACGGTGCTGCCTACGGCTTCTTCTCCGCGTCGTCCTTCTTCTCTTCAGGGTCTTTGAGAGCGGACTTGAAGCTTCGAATCCCTTCGGCCAAGCTTTTCCCCAGAGACGCGAAGCGAGTGGGCGCGAACAGGAGCAGGGCGATCGCGATCACCAGCAGCCAATGCCATGGCGAGAATTCACCCATAATTCCTCCCGATGCCCCGACTGGAGCATGCTAAGCGTAGCACCTGTGCAAAATTCTAGGCTCACCAATCCCTGGAGTCAAAAGACGGCGGGGGAACGTGGTTTCGTTCACGGCGGTGTACAATGCATCGCGCTTATTCAATCCATGAATCTCGGTGACACAATTCCTCTCGGGGATGAACCATGAAGAAACTGTTTCCTATTCTCACGATGATTCTTTCCGCCGTTCTTTGTTCCACGTCTTTGGCCCAACAAGCTGAGAATCCTAAGCCTTCGGCAAGACAACAGCCGGCAGCGCAGTCTGAGAAGACGCCCGAGAGCGCCACGAAACCAGAAGCTCCTCCCGAGGCAAGGCCTGCCCACGAGCCCTCTGGAGACAGAGAGAGCAGGGAAGAGCACTACGATATGACCGAGGTGCCTCCGGTCATCACGCATCATGAAATCACGGTCAATGGAAAACTGCTGAAGTACACGGCCACCGCGGGAAAACTGCCCATCAAGCGCGACGACGGCAAAATCGAGGCGGAAATGTTCTACGTTGCCTACACCCTCGATGGTCAGGATGCCGCAAAGCGTCCGCTCACGTTCGCTTTTAACGGCGGACCGGGATCGGCCTCAATCTGGCTGCACATGGGAGCACTCGGTCCGCGGCGGGTGGTGCTGCAGCCGGACGGCTTCATGCCGCCCGCGCCGTATCGTATCGAAGACAATCCCTACACGTTGCTCGACAAAAGCGATCTCGTGCTGATCGACGCGATTAATACCGGATTCAGCCGCGCCGCCGACCCCGAAATGCTGAAGAAGTTCTGGGGCGTGAAAGGAGACATCGAGTCCTTCGGCGAATTCATCCGGCTTTACATCAGCCGCAACGAGCGCTGGTCGTCACCGCTCTACCTGTTCGGAGAAAGCTATGGAACCACCCGCTCGGCTGGTATCGCCGGATACCTCGCGGATCGCGGCATTTCCTTTAACGGCATCACGCTGCTTTCGACTGTGCTCAACTTCGAAACGCTCGAAGACAATTTCACCAACGATCAGCCCTACATTTTCCTGATCCCGACGTTCACCATGATCGCCGGCTATCATCACAAGCTCCCGCCCGATCTGCAGCAGGATTTAACTCGCGCTCGCCAGCAAGCGGAGCAGTGGGCGTCTGGGGATTACGAACGAGCTCTCGACAAAGGGGACGCGCTCACGCCCCAGGAGCGGCAGAACGTAATTGATCAGCTCGCCCGCTTCACCGGGTTGAGCAAAGAAGTGATCGACGAAGCCAATCTCAGAATCAACGTGCAGAAGTTCACGCACTATCTGCTGATCGATCAGAAACTGCGAGTCGGCCGTCTCGACGGACGTTATACGGGGCCCGATCCCAACGGCCTGCTCGATACGCCCTTCTATGACCCGACAGGATCTGAAACTGGACCGCCCTTCACGTCGGTCTTCAACAACTATCTCCGCACCGAGTTGAACTACAAAGTTGACACGCCCTACAACGTGCGCGCACCACGTGGCGGACCGGGCGGCGACACCTGGGACTGGGGCTCAGCTGGCAACGGATTTCCCGACACGGCCTCGGCCTTGCGGCAAGCCATCGTGAAAAATCCATATCTGAAAGTTCTCGTGATGGAAGGCTATTATGATTTGGCGACGCCCTACTGCGCGGCTAATTACACCTTCAATCATCTCAACCTGCCACCGAAATATCGCGAGAACATTTCGTATGCGACTTACGAGTCTGGGCACATGGTCTATCTGCCCATGGATGGCCTGAAGAAAATGAAAGCCGATCAGGCCGCGTTCGTAGAGAAGACTCAGTAATCAGAAGCCGAGACTTCGGGATGGGGGTTGGCAGTTTCGGTCGTCTTTCGGTGGGGCGTGCACTCACCCATTGGCGGCGCGCCCAGCCGATAACGAAGATTACTTTCTGGTGTTCACTCCAGCACCGTGATTTCTTCTACGACCGACCACGTCGTACACTTCAAATCTGCGAATAGCGACAGATCAGCATCGGATGATTTCCCTTCCGGGCTGGACCAAGCTCGCTCCATCGCTTCCCAATCGTCGAAGTACAGGTCGATGATTGCGTCCCATCCCGGATGCTTTCGCTCGGGATCATCGCAGACATAATTCTGAACGTACTTTCGAAGTCCGGGCAGCTTCTGGGCCAAAGGTCCGTGGACTTCGCTGAGATGCCGGCGAAATTCCTGCGGAGACAAGTCTGGCCGACGATAGAGTACAACCATAAATTTAAGCATTGGAAACTCGGCTCAAACGGACTCAATCATCCCCGCTAACAGTAGCGTTCGTTTCGGCAGCTCGGAAATTCGAATGTGCTCGTGCCTAGCATGCGCGCCTTCACCATCGCCGCCCAGGCCGTCTAATGTGGGAACTCCAATGCCAGCGGTGAAGTTTCCATCGGAGCCTCCGCCCACTGCGGCTTCCTCGAGCTTCCAGTCGATGTGGGCGGCAACGGCTCGCGCTTTCTTATAGAGTGCGACCACGCCTGGTGTTCGCTCCATTGGCATGCGATTGATTCCGCCTTCGATCTTTAGTTTGCAGTACTTGTCGAATGGCTTCAATGAACGGAACTTGCGGTCAAGCCCCTTGGCCTGTTGCGCCTTCTTGATTCGGACATCGATCTCCACGGTAGCTTCGGCTGCGACGACGTTCGTTCGTGTTCCGCCTCGAACTATCCCGGGATTTGCCGAGACTCCCTGCCGCACATCATTCATCTTCCAGATCGCCGGAATCTGCCGGGCCAATTCCACGATCGCGCTATGCCCTTTGCCGGGATCGAGACCTGCGTGCGAGGCAATGCCGCTCACGTGCAGCCTGTATTCTCCGACTCCCTTGCGCGCCGTCTTGACCGCGCCCCGTCCCGCAGCCGGTTCCAGAACCAGCACTCCAGCGGACTGCTTTGCCAGAGCCATGGTGATCGCGCGGGAAGAGTAACTGCCGACCTCTTCGTCAGAGACCAGGAAGACAGTGACGGGCCGCGGCAGTTCGCTGTGCCAAGCCCGCAGCGCCTCGATTGCGAAGATCATCATCGCGATGCCGGACTTCATGTCGAGCACGCCCGGCCCATACAGCCGTCCATCGGCTACATGGCAGGGCATGGTTGCCAGCGTGCCGATCGGATACACGGTATCGAAATGGCCGAGCAACAGCACGGGCCTGGTTTTCGCCTGGCCGGGAAAGTCGATCTGCAAGTTATCTCCGTATTTCTTGGCTGGATGAACACGAACCTTGCCTTCGAGCACCGCGAATTTCTGCGCCAGAAACTCGCTCATGCGATCGCAAGCCGCCTTGTCGTCGCTTGGCGATTCAATCTCGGCAAATTCGCGGATCATTCCCACCATCGCGTCCTGCTGGCCTTCCAACTGGCGCAGCCGCTGATGCCAAACGTCCTCACCTTGCCGTAAGGTGTCCCATTTCTCGCCGCTTTTGCGAGATCTGGAAACCGCTGTTTCAGTCTTCGCCATGTTGCTCCGCACCCGCCGGATCCGTCTTCTAGAGCAAGCGGTACAGTATAATCTTCAAGCCGTATCTCACGTAACTTCTGCTATAGATTTGCGAATAAATATGACCGAAACGTCTGCCGTGACGGAATCTTCGCTTGCCGGGAGCAAGGTGGTGCTCGACATCCATGAAATTCTGAAAATTCTGCCGCACCGCTATCCATTTCTGCTCATCGACCGCGTTCTTGAATTGAAGCGCAAAGAGAGCATCGTCGCGATCAAGAATGTCACCATCAACGAGCCTTTTTTCGCCGGACACTTTCCCGGCCTGCCGATCATGCCCGGAGTGCTCATCGTAGAAGCCATTGCGCAGGCGGGCGGCGCGCTCTTACTCAACGAAGTTGAAGACCGTCACGACAAGGTCATGGTTTTCACTGGGATCGAACGCGCGAAATTTCGTAAACCTGTAAGTCCCGGTGATCAACTTCGATTAGAAGTAGCCGTCAAAGGCTGGCGCGATGTGCCCGGATTAACAGCCGCGAAAATGCAGGGATATGCGAAAGTCGGCGACAAGCTCGTGGCCGAGGCCATCGTTTCCTGCCAGTTGATCGATAGTGCGCGCGGCCGCGGATCGGTCGACAACGGTACGAGTGACGATGAAGGATAATTCGCGGTTCCCGAAAACCGCGCCGCCCAGTACATCCCGTCCCATGACGGTCCACCCCACTGCAGTTCTCGATGAATGCGCGAAGGTTCCTGCATCGTGCCAGATCGGTCCCTACTGCGTTATCGGTGCGGATGTCGAGCTCGGCGAAAATTGCCGGCTCATTTCCCATGTAGCCGTCGAAGGGCCGACAAGAATCGGATCCAATAACGTCTTTTTCCCTTTCTGCGCAATTGGAATGGCGCCTCAGGATGTCACTTACAAAGGGGAACCCACTCGCCTGGAAATAGGCGATCACAATGAGATTCGCGAGTGCGTCACCATCAATCGCGGCACGATCAAAGGCGGAGGCGTCACTAAACTGGGCAGCCACCTGCTGGTGATGGCCTACACCCACATCGGTCACGATTGTGTGATCGGCGACCACGCTATGCTGATCAACGGCGCGACCATCGCTGGTCACGTCACGGTTGAAGAATGGGCGGTGGTCGGCGCGCTCTGCCCCGTGCATCAGTTCGTGCGCATCGGCGCGCATTCCTACATCGGCGGAGGCACGACCATCACCCAAGACGTCCTGCCCTTTTCCATGACATCCGCCGCGCGCGACACGAACGCATATGGGCTTAATAAAGTCGGGCTTGAACGTCGTGGATTCTCCAAAGAGCGCATCGCCAAGCTTCACCACGCATATAAGGTTCTGCTGGCTTCGAAGATGAATACGAGCCAGGCCCTGGCCAAACTCAAAGCCGAAACCGATCACGGCGAAGATGTGGAGATGCTGATCCGCTTCATCGAATCGGCGGAACGGGGAATCATCAAATGAGCATTCCGCAAGCAGCACTCGGAAAATCCTGTTAAAACCGTAATCCGGGCGCGAGCTGAAAGCGATGGATTGCCGGAAAATGAAATGGGGACGCCCCACTTCTCAATGCTTTTGCGAGAAGTGAGATTGATTGACCCGCTCCCGCCGCGTTCGCCCCTGCCCTCTGGTTACTTGCTAGCGGCCTCCTTCCGGAGTGCAATCTCCAACTGGGGGGAAACCTATGACCCGACTTTTCGGTTTCATCGGATTGCTAGCAGCCCTGGGCGTCGGCATGTACATTTACGCAAAACAGGCCCAGAGCACGTCGGCCGCTGCCGGAGCCAACAATCCCAAAGCTGCCGTCAGCATCATCGCCGTGCGCAACGATCTCATGAGCATCGCGCAGGCCGAGCGTAGCTATTTTGCCACCGAGGGCAAATATGGCTCGCTGGATGATCTGGTTTCGTCGCACGCCCTTACGGTTCTCCACCAACGTCCACCTTACACTTACGATGTCGAGACCAGCGGCAACGGCTTTCGTGTTACCGCCACCCGATCCGGCGACGACGCCTCCGGCACACCCGCAGAGCTTTCCGTGGACCAGGACATGCAGTTTAGCCAGTCGCAGTAAGAGAATCCTCCCTTTCAAATACCAGATGCTAGACTGACTCGGCGGTAGCCTTTTTGCCGCCTCCTCAATGTCTGCCCCGAAACAAAAGCTTGGCCTGATTGCCGGCAACGGAAAGTTTCCCTTCCTCGTGCTCGATGCCGCGCGCGCACAAGGCTACGAAGTGGTCGTCGCGGCAATTAAGGAAGAAGCGTTTCCCGAGATCGAATCACGTGGCGCGGCTGCCGTGCATTGGCTCTCGCTCGGAGAGCTATCCAGGCTTATCGACACGTTTCATCGGGAAAACGTGTGCCGTGCCATTATGGCCGGGCAAGTCAAACACAAGCAGATATTCTCCAGTATTCGTCCTGACTGGCGACTGGCCAGGCTGCTGCTCTCGCTCACCACACGCAACACAGATTCATTGCTCGGAGCGATTGCCGAAGTGCTCGCCGAAGAAGGCATCACGCTGGAGAACTCTACCTGGCTGCTTGAGCCGCTTCTGGTCAGACCCGGTGTGCTCACCGAAAGAGCGCCCAGCGCGCAGGAGCGCAAGAACATCGATTATGGACGCGCTGTTGCCGGCCAATTGGCGCAATACGATATCGGACAAACAGTAGTCATTGCGGAGTCTGCGTGTGTTGCGGTCGAAGCGATGGAAGGCACGGACGCAACCATCGAACGCGCCGGCACGATCCTCCGTTCGCTGCATGGGGAGGCTTCCACGTTGAGCCGTGCTCTCACCGTCGTAAAGATTGCCAAGCCCAATCAGGACATGCGCTTCGATGTTCCCGTTATCGGCGTGAAGACGATTGAAGTCATGCACGCTGCCTCGGCAACTTGTCTCGCTGTCGATGCCGGTAAATGTCTTCTACTAGACGGCGAAGCGGTAATCCACGCCGCCAATGCGGTTTCGGTTTCTATTGTCGCGGAATAGCCGGGAATCGCAACCCAGTCCTTCGGCACGGGGTGCGCCACGCTTGTTGGCGCATGTTTCTCGCGCAGCAAGACAGGAATTTTGGCTGCATTGCACGGTTGCGAGATTGCTCAGGGCAGGAGTATCTACTGCTACTGTGGTTGCGGGGTGGCGCGTGGATTGAGTCCCGGATTGTTCTGCTGCTGCATCTGTAACTGACGCTGCTGCATCTCCTGCAACAACTCCTGTGGAGTCTTAACTCCCGGCGGAGTTTGCTGATCCGCATCGGCTGAAGGCTGATCCGCTGTCTGATCGGCGGAATTGTCGTCGGTGGGCTGCGCGACGTCGGCATCGTTCGGGTCGTTCGACGTATCCACCTGGCTCTGATCTGCGTTCGCAGCCTGATCGGCTTGTTGCGCCCCCGTGGGATGATTCGCCATCTCTGAAGGATTGCGGGCGATCAGCAGAACCCGCGTCAGTGCCTTCGGGTCTTGCGGGGAGCCGAGCAGCACGTAATTGAACCGCGAGCCGTTTAGAAGCTGCGCCATCACGTCTTGCGCCGGACCCGGCCCGATGGTTGCCGCGACACGCTCTCGCGCATCAGGTACATCGATGTCCGCCCCGGTCTGCTTGCGCACGGCTTTCAAAATGTCGCCCAACGTCGAATTCGGCGCCACAATCGTCAATTGACCGTCTTCATACGTGACAATCGGCGGTACGGGAGCCATCGAATCCAGAGGAATCTGTTGAATTGGTCCCGTTGGGCCCGACGGCAAAGGAGGAAGTTGCGGCTGTGTCTTCTTGACCCCGTGGTGATGCTTGGTAATCGCCGTGTCTCCGGCAAACACAGTGCCCACGCACAATAAGAGCATTCCGGCTAGCTTTGTGATCTTCAAGCCGGTGCTCAATGTCCATTCCTCCAGGATTTCGTTTCTTGGGGGCACTGCAGGACGGCCTCTCTGCCTGATTTTATCACCGCAAGGACCGGCAGTAAGTTCCTGGCGATGAACTTTCAATACGAAGAACGGAAATCGAGCCAGATCTTGCATCGAAGCAGCAATTTCAATCTTTTGCGCCGTGTCTTTCGTCCTACTGTAAAATCCTGATGGGTGATCGTTTCACCCGCGACTAAACTAGGGCTGGTTTCAAGTTCCTGAAACCAAAGGCGAAATTACCATGCCCAGGGCGCGTGATCGGTTTCGGCTTCTCTTCCTCTGCATTTTCCTCGTGTTCTATCCAGCTCTTTCGGCGGTTGCTCAAAACTGCGAAAGCTCTTCGGATCTTGACGACGCGACGCGCACCGCAATCACTTCTGCCGCGCAACGGGATTTCGACTTGGCCGCCAAGGGCGACACGTTTACCCTGCGGCAAAATACCATTTCGAGCTTGGCCGCGAATTTCACGCCCATCGAAACCACGGTAAAGGATCATCAGTCGAATCTCGCTGGTGCCCAGGCCACGGTCAACTCTATTTTTCTGCTTGAGGCCGACGGAACCGCGCCTCTGCCCCACGCTGAATTCTATTGCGGAGTTTTCGGCAAGAACGGCCAAACTCCCGGCAGCGCAATTTTCGACTTCAACAATCTTCCGCCGGGAAAATACGGAGTGGCGTTGCTCGAGGCCACTTCTCCAAAAGGGAAAACCGATTTCTCTCTCATTCTTCAGCAGGAAGGAACGGACTGGAAAATCGGCGGGCTCTACGTCAAAGACGCCGACATTTCCGGACACGACGCCGACTGGTTCGCGACCCAGGCGCTCGATTACAAAGCGAAAGGCCAATTGCACAATGCCTGGCTGTACTATCTCCAGGCGCGCAGCTTGGCAGCGCCTGTACCCTTCGTGGACACCTTGGCGCTCGACAAGCTGTACAACGAATTTCAGAAAGATAAGCCGGCCGATTTTCCCGAAAATGGCAAAAGCGCGGATCTCAGCGTCGGCACTGTAAGTTATAAGCTGATCGCTCTCTATCCGCAGGCGGTCGGTAACGATCTCGATGTGATTGTCCGATATCAGGTAGCAAACGCCGGCGATAGTAACCAGGCCTACGCCAGCAACATGGAAGTGATGAAAGCTCTAGTAGGAAAATATCCGGAACTGAGGAGCGCCTTCGCTGCCATCGTGGCCCGCGCTGTCGATAATAGCGGACACGATTACGGTACGCTGCTGGCTATGAAAGAAATCAGGTAATTGAGAGGCCCCTACCCTGGTCGCGTTTTGTGCGACAGGGTGAGGATTCTCACTTCACTATCGAGACATCGTCGCGTCTCGACGCTGGCCCCGCACCTGCTCCATCGTGCATTCCGTCGGATCTTTATCATCCCGCAATCGCAAAAACACAGGCGCACGCAGCTTCGGTCCGCTGCCATCATGGGCGCCCTGTGTCCACTCGGTGTATTCAACTTCCGCCACGAGCTCGGGTTTCACCCAAAAAGTTTTTCGCAGCGCCTCGACCTCTCCGTAAAATGGACTCTTCTTGGTCTCGATCTTTTTCAGTTCGCTCCAGATCGAGGCGAGCAGTTTCTGATCGAATCCGCTGCCGACTTGTCCGACATGAATCAGGCGCTGTTGCTCGTCGTAAAGTCCAAGGACCAGCGAACCGAAGTGCGCGCGGCTTCCTTCGGGTTCGGTATAGCCGCCGACCACGCACTCGATCTCGTGCCGAATCTTGATCTTCAACCAATCGCGGGAGCGGCGTTCTTCATAGCAACTGGTGCGGCGCTTGGCTAAAACTCCCTCCAGGCCTTTTTCTTTCGCGATGTCAAACAGCGCTTTGCCCTGTTCCGCATAATGATCCGAATAGCGCAGCGCATCGCCAGTTTTGACTATCGACGCCAGCTTACGTTTGCGCTCTTCCAGTGGCACGCGGCGCCAATCGTATCCGTCGAGGTAAATCAGATCGAACGCGTAGTAGAGAACAGGCACATCCGGGTTGGGGGTCGCGCGCTTGGTTCCCGAGCGAAATCCCGTTCGCCGCTGCATCAGGCTGAAGGAAGAGCGCCCTTCCGCATCGAGGGCTACCACTTCGCCATCGAGAATCGCAGTCTTTGCCAGGACGAACCTTGGCAGATCCTTCAATTCCGGATAGCGCAGCGTGAGGTCGTTCTGATTACGCGAAACCAGACGCGCTTTTCCGCTTTCAATGAACGTGACCGCGCGGTAGCCATCCCATTTGATTTCAAACAGCCAATCCTTGTCATCGAAGGGCTCATCGATCGACTCCGCCAGCATAGGATGGATCGTACTCGGCATGGGCCGCTTCGCTGGCGAGCCTGCGCGATCTTCTACCGCTGGAGAATTTCCTTTGGAAGCCTGTGGAGCCGGCGCCCCCGCCCGCTCAGCCAGGTTAGATTTGTTTTTTGAGGATCGATGTTCCCCTCTGTGCTCCTCTGCCGTGAAAATGGCGCCGTCATCCCGAAAGCCCGCGCTTTTACCAGCGGGCCGAGGGATCTCGCGTGCGCTATCGCGAGCTTGCCCGGGCATTTCCACGTTTTCTGGGTTATGTTTCACACCACGTGCGGCTGTGGTTCCTATTTTTGCGGTTTTCTCAGCGGGTTCGGCGGTTTCTCCGTTTTGCTTTTGGAGTTTTTTTTTCTGATCCAGCTTCGCGACCGCATCGGCCAGCCAGGCAGCCTTCAATTTTCCTCGTGAGGCTGGACGGCTCTTCCACTTCCTTGCGCCTTCGTCTCCCGCGATCTCATCCATGCTCTTGCCGCTCAGTACGGACTCGTCAATCTCGCCCGCGTCGTATCCTTCGACGACATAATCATCGTGCTTTTTGATCATCAGCCACTCGGTGCCCTTGCTTCCCGGACGCCGCGAGCGCATCTTGACCAGGGCGAAATCGCCTTTGAGCCGTTTGCCATCGAGCCGGAATTTCAAATCGCCCTTCGCCAGCATCTCGCGGGCTTCGGCATCGGTTCCGGGAACATACTTGCCTTCGACCGGAACCGGCGAAAGCGGCTGCCACGTTCCCACGTCCCACACCATCACACTGCCTGCGCCATAATTGCCTTCGGGAATGTTTCCTTCAAAATCGAAATACGAAACTGGATGGTCCTCCACCTGCATGGCAAGGCGCTTGTCGGCGGGATCGAGCGACGGACCCTTCGGCACAGCCCATGATTTCAGCACTCCATCGAGTTCGAGGCGAAAGTCATAGTGCAACCGCGTGGCCTCGTGCTTCTGCACAACGAACCGATGGTGGGACTCTTTTTCGACCTTCGGAGGAGGCTCGGGCGTTTCTTCAAACCGCCGCTTGCGTTTGTATTCTTCAAGAGCCATAGGATTTTGCGGTCAATTCTACCAATTGGATGCATGGACCGTGCGAATTGGTCAGGGTCAAGCTGGTAGCAGACAGCCGCTATAATCGCCTTGGTTTGGTTCTCATTAGGATTCCGTGAGTCAGTCTTGAAAGGGCTCGGCTTCCAGCCGAGCCGCTTGTGATCGTCAAGAAAGGCGGGCTTTAGCCCCTGAGGGCCTGCGAATTGAGGATGGAGAACTGGCAACTGGGAACTGCCTCATGCGACGCGAATTTCCCGAGCATCCGATCATCGGCGTAGGCGCGGTCATCATTGAGAACGCGCGTGTGCTGCTGGCCAAGCGGGCGCATCCGCCGATCCAGGGCGAATGGTCCATTCCTGGAGGCGCGCTCGAAATCGGCGAACTGGTGCGGGAAGCGGCGGTGCGAGAGGCGCGGGAGGAAACCGGACTGATCGTCGAACCGGCAGAACTGCTTGGCGTTTTCGACCGTGTGCTGCGCAATCCGGAGCAGCGCGTGCAGTATCACTATGTGCTAATCGATTTCCTGTGCAGACCGGTCGCAGGCGAACTCTGTGCCGCCAGCGATGCGGCGGAAGTGCGATGGTTCACCCGCGAAGAACTCCCCGCGCTGAATCTTGCGGACGACACCCATGGAGTAATTCTGAAGGGATTGCAAAAGCGATAGCTCGTTCAATTACAAAATAGCTTCAGGAAATCCCTTCCACGATGCGCACATCCCGCTCGACCGCGCCTTCCAGATGTTTTCGAGCGGCCTGATAGGCGGGACTCTCGTATGCTGCGAGGGCTTTGGCGGCGCTTTCAAATTCAATCACGACCGATCGCTCCTTGACCCCCGCCTCAAACGCCTGAACAGCGGTGCCGCGAGTAAGGAAACGGCCACCGGCAGCCTGGATTGCCGGTCCAGCCAGCTTGGCGTATTCCGCGAGCGCAGCGGGATTAGAAACCGAGCGATAGAAAGTGATCCAATAGCCTTTGGCCATGGCGCCTCCATTCTCTGCGAAGTTCAGTTTACGCCTTGAGCTTCAGAACCCCGCTAAAGCGCGATTCCAGTTTTGGTCGTTGTAGCGGCGCGAGTGGAACGCGTGCCCTTCCCCGTACAGTATGAGTCTAGCGCAACGAAGTGCGGAGTGGCGGATCCTTGGACTGGCGGATTATCGCAATATCCTTCCATGCCATCCAGTGGGGTTTGAGATGGTACGCACCGTTGACCGCATAAAATTTCCAGGCAGGTTCGTTGGCGGGATCAACATCGACACAAATGAAACGCGCGCCCTCTGCGATGAGCCACTCCGCGAGTTTTAATAGCAGACTCGACCCAATCCTCTGGCCACGATAGGCCGGACTCACAGAAATCCACTCCAGTTCGCCATCGCAGCCAAAGCGGCGGGTGAGATGCCCCGCAACCAAGCCGACGATTTGCTCGCCATCGACGCAAACAAATCCCACACGAGGCGCGAGCGCTCGTTGAGGATGAAGTTGGCCGGTTAAGTAAAGTTGAATCCGTTCCCGCCAGTACTCCTCCGAGCCCGAATCGTTGGCGCGCACCCGCGCCATGCCAGGGATGTCAGAGAGTTCGGCCTTTCGGTAGAGCATTGGCGAATCCCGCGCTCGGTACCAACTCAGGATTCCTTCGCTCCGGGAACCTCGTCGTCTTCCCACTCCGCGTTACAAGCCCGGCAGCGCCAGCCATCGCGATGAAAGGGAATGGGGACATTCACGGCCATGCTCAAATACGCCGCCGGACCCAGTTCCTGAAAGGTCACGTCGAGCGAATTGCACTTGGGACAGCGGGGTTGCTCGTACAAACCCACGCCGTGCACGTAGAGGCCTTCGAGGATGGGCTGATCGAGCAGCGCTTTCGCTTTGAGTGCGTCTTCCGGGCTGACGCAGAGCTTCACTCCACCGACAAAGTTCGAGATGAACCAGTCGAGGCGAACCAGATTCTCGTCGCGAAGGAAGCATTCGATGCCAGCCGATTCGAGACTGCCTTTCGCCAGGAGCGCTTCCGGCAAGTCGCGGAATTGGCGGATGGTTACGAGCTTTCGTAAATCAAGTTGCGGGTGCGGTTGGGAATCATCCTCGGGAAATTCGAGATGGCGGCGATCGAGTTCCTGTTCGAGCGCTTCCCATGCGGTTTCGGTCAGCGACTCGGCATTCCGCGCCAGATGCTCCAATTCGCCATCGGTCATCGCCGCGTAGGTTCGCGCCAGGCGAAGCCGCTCGTCGGACTGCTCAAGGCTGGCCACAAGCCAAGCATACTGCGGATTCCCGCCATCCGCCAGAACCCGCGTGCCTTGCAAATCTCTAAGCGCAGATTGCCTTGTCATCCTGAGCGGCGCTATCTGCCGCGAAGGATATGTGCACTTCGGCCGATGCGCAACGCCACGAGAGCACCCACGGTTCTTCGCCGGCATAGCGCAGAGCTTCTGGAAGACAAACCACGTGCAATCGCTGTTGAGGAATACGTCTGCAAAATAGAACGGCCCGCAAGCTCTTCGGAGCCTGCGGGCCGCCCGGTGGACTGTTTGGGATTGACCAAGAGGTGGTCACTCTAACGTGGCCTCTTCGGCAACTCCGGGTTCGTCTCGATGACGATCCTGACCGACCTGCGTCAGGCGGAATCAATCCTTAATCACCGGTAGTGTGCGGGCTGTAGCTCGTGACACAGTTCTTGCGAATTCCGCGTCCCAAGCCCCGCTTAGAGCGACCTGCTCTAAGTCTCAGCCACCTCACCTGGTCTATGGGTCTTGCAACTACTGCCTTCAGAACTTGTCATCCGACCACCTCCTTTCCGGTGTAAGCGCAGACTAATACGAAAACGAACATCGCGTCAATCGGGCGAAAGCGACGTACCACGGCAATTACTCTTGGCAAATATCAGGTTCTAGCCGCGAAGCGGCGCAAGAATGCAGCCCACGGCGTAAGCCGTGGGAAGTAAGCGAGAAAACGGACAAGCCCCGAAGGGGCGAAAGAAAAGGCGTGGTCCGATTCGAGAGAACGACACGAGTTCTCACGTCTCTTTCAACGATTCGCCAGCGTCGAAATCTCGCCCAGCCCGAGAAGTTTCATGTCAGCAGTCGCCAGCGTCAGATCCAACACAAGAGCCGTCGCCGCAAGAATTCGGTCAGCCAGATCTCGGTGATCGAGACCAAGCCGTCTTGCTGCAGCCGCAATTTCATGCGTGACCGGCGCTTCGCGAAAAGGCGCAGTGGCGTCGGTAATCCAGGCGTCCACATCAGGATGCAGGTGGAGGCGTCCCTTTTCGTGCAGGGTCACCGCCTCCCACACGCTAATGGGCGAGAGCCATAATTCATTTCCCGGATCAGCCAGTTCGCGGCGCAGCCGGCGTCCGATTCGATCTGGCTCGCGCAGTCCCCATAGCCAGATGTGCGTGTCGAGCAAGAGTCTCAATCGCGCAAGACCTCCCAATCGGACTCATCGGTAGCGGGCGAAATCATGTCCCCCAGAATCTCCATGCGCCCTTTCATCGACCCCATCCAGTCGCGCGCGGATGCGGGCGAGGGCGGCACAACTTCCGCTATTGGCTTGCCTCTGCGCGTGATGCGAATCGGCTTCTTTGTCTTCTGCACCTGATCGAGCAGCGCCAGACATTTTGCCTTGAACTCAGAGATGGCTACTTCCTTCACGAGTTTATTTGACCATAGTCAATTTAACTGGTCAATTGCAAAAATGTACATACAATACAACTCACTGAAGAGGAAGGATTTCCGCGATTCTCCGGGTTTTCATAATGTTCCTGCAGGAACATTTCGAGTCTACGGCAGGCCGAAAGCATAGATGGCGCTGCCTGCCGCGATCGCCACATATTCGTGACCACCCACCGCGAAGGCGATCGGCGGCGCATACACTGCCCCGCCCATCTGGAAATGCCACAATGGCTTGAGTGATTTCGCGTCGAAAGCGATGAAGTTTCCTTCCGCATCGCCGCTGAAGACCAGACCGCCCGCGGTCGACAGCACACCGGACCATGTTGGCGATGTGTGCTGGAATTTCTCTTTCACTTCACCCGTCACCGGATCGATCGCTTTCAGAAATCCCAGATAAGGCTCGGCGTCTTCGGAAGGAAAGTACGCGCTGCCGTAGAACGCGTGGCCGGCTTCATAGGGTTGCGGCGCGGTGCTGAAAGTGTCGCACTGATCGCGCGCCGTGACGTAGACCAGTCCGGTCTGCGGATCGTAGGTCGGCGCCATGAAATTCGTCGTCCCGAGTGCGCCGGGACAGATCGTGCGTCCTTCGAAGGTTGGTTCGGCATGGGCGTTCGGCATCGGCCGCCCTTCGGCGTCCTTTGTATCGCTCCACGTTTGCTTTCCGTAAGCAGTCGCCGAAATCAATTTTCCGGTCGTGCGATCGAGGACATAGAAAAATCCGTTGCGATTCGCCTGCGCGATGAGGTTCTTGCCGCCGGCCTCGATCATGACCGGGACTTGCGTGGCATCCCAGTCGTGTTCATCATGCTTGGTGAATTGGAAGTACCAGTACAGCTTGCCGGTGTCGGCGTTGAGCGCGAGCAGCGAATTGCTGTACAGATTGTCGCCGGCGCGTCCTTCGCCGCGATTCGACGGTGCCGGATTGCCTGTCGGCCAGAAGATCTGATTGGTCGCAGGATCATACGTGCCTGTGTTCCATGCGGGCGCGCCGCCCACTTTCCAGGAATCACCCTCCCAGCTGTCGTGTCCCGGTTTGCCCGGACCGGGAACGGTGTAGAAGCGCCACTTGCGCTTGCCGCTATCGGCGTCGTAGGCGTCGATGAATCCGCGGACGCCGTACTCACCGCCGGAAACTCCGATCACGATCAGGTTCTTCACCGCCAGCGGTGCGACGGTGAAGCTGTAGCCCGTGCGATAGTCGGCGGCCGTCGTGTCCCAGATGACGGCTCCGGTTTTTGCGTCGAGAGCGATCACGTGCGCGTCCATCGTGCCGAGGTAAACTTTGTCCCCAAGAATCGCCATGCCACGATTCACGCGTCCGCAGCAGGGGCGAATGTCGGAGGGAAGCTGGCGCTGGTACATCCAGATGGGACGACCGGTGCGGGCGTCGAGCGCAAACGCGCGATCGTCTTGCGCAGTCGCGTACAGAATGCCATCCACCACGAGAGGACTGGTTTCGAGTTTTCCGGTTGCGGCCGTCTGATAGACCCACTTTGCGGTCAGCTTGCTGACGCTTGCCGTGTTGATCTGATCGAGCGTGCTGAAACGCTTGCCGGCGTAGTCACCGGAATATGTCATCCAGTTCTGCGGCTCTTTTTCGGAGTGGAGGAGGCGGTCAAACGTGACCTGAGCCGAGGACACGGCCGACAGCATGAGCAAGGAGACAAGCACATACATCATTTGAGGATGTCGGGCGTCATCCTGAGCGCAGCCGTTCTTCCGGCGGAGCGAACGATCTGGCGCATCCGGAACGCGAATTCGGAGACGCTCCACGCGAGATCCCTCCGTCGGTTGAAAAACACCGGCGTTCGGGATGACGCCGCGAAGAAGGAACAATAGTCTTTGCGCGGCAACCTTGGGCCACCTCAAGGATCTCCCCATGCCGGCCCGGTTCGGATTTCGCCCTTTCATTTCGCCCCCACGCTGATCAGGTAAGCGACGATGTCATTCAAGTCTTTGTCACTCAGAATGGCGCCCGTATATTGGGGCATGGCAGACTGGCGGCTCTTGTGAAAGGACCGCAGCTTGTCTTTTTCGAGCAGATGAATCTGCTCGTTCATATCCATGATCTGCACAGTGAAACTGTCCTCGTCAAGAGTCACGCCTTTGATTTCTTTTCCGTCGGCAGTGACGGCTGTGACACTTTCGTATTCCTGAGGGAATTCTTTTGTCGCTTCGGTCAGGCCCCACGCCAAATGATGGCTCGGATGCCGCACCGAATCGATGATGGCCGCAGGAGTCCGCGATCCACCCACGCCGGTTAACTCCGGTCCGAACCGCCCGCCTTTGCCGTCGATCATGTGACACAACGAGCAATTCGCATCGCCGTAGAACAACGTCTTGCCATGGGCGGCATTGCCGATTGGCACGGCCGGAGCTTTCACTTCCAGGCTGCGAATGTAGGTGATGATCTGCCAGATTTCTTCGTCGGTCATGCCCACGCCCTGGCCATTCGTGCCATTGGCGGGCATCGCCGTCCCTGGGATGCCGTTGCTGATGATCTGAAACATCTCCGCATCGGAGTGGGCAAACTTCTTTTGTGCGCGGGTCAGGTCAGGACCGCGTCCGCCGCCGCGCGCGCCGAGTCCGTGGCAGAGCGCGCAATTGATGCGGAATTCATATTCGCCGGCTTTCGCGGCTTTGGGATCGCCCGCGAATGGATTGCGGTCTTGGGCAGAAACAATGACGCTGCCGAGAAATGTCAGCATGAAAGCCGCGGCCACGCGGCATGATGGCGCAAACATGAAGTTGTCCCCTTCAGAAATTCCACGCATTCTACGCCAAGCGATCGCAAATCGAAGCTCTGGAAATCTCGGCCACCCTGTCGTACATGGCCGCTAGGTATCTTGGGAGCAGCACCTTTGGCTCCCTACACTGAAATCAGGCCTTCTTCGTGCCGATCACTGTAATTGGGAATCAGTTTTCCCCAAGCGCGGCAAGTTATTGAACTACCGTGATTTCCAGCGAAATGCTTCGGCTTGAGCCAGGTCCAGATGACCGAGCACGCGATACGCGAACTCGCGCGCCATCTCATCTAATGAAGCAGGACGGTAATAGAAGGCGGGAACGAGCGGAAAGATGGTCGCTCCCGCATCGGCCGCACGGTACATGTTGCGGATATGAATTTTATTGAGCGGCGTTTCGCGGACGCAAAGAACCAAAGGGCGCTTTTCTTTGAGGGTCACGTCGGCGGCGCGCTCGATCAGTTTCGCAGCGATGCCGTTGGCAACGCGAGCCAGAGTTCCGACGCTGCATGGGATCACGACCATCGCATCGGCCGGGTACGACCCGCTGGCCACATTGGCTCCGATGTCGTCGTTGGATTGCAGTTCGATTTTTCGGGCGCTTTTGCCGACGATGCGCTCTACGAGGTCGGTTCTGCCTTTGAGTTCGAGTTCTTCGGCGAGCACGCGAAGAGCGCTGTCGGAAGCGATGAAGTTCACCTGGCGAATGCGGTCATCGCGCTCCACGGCCTGCAGAAAGTGGCGCAGGAAAATGGCGCCGCTCGCGCCGGTGGTTGCAACCGTCAGATTTTGAGGCGGATGGTTGGGCACCAAAGCTCCTGTGTGGCCAGTGCGAACTCTGGAGCATAGGAAGGTTGCACAGATTTAGTCAAGCGAACAGGGAGTCAGCGAGAGTCCAGAACTCAGGCTTAGAAACGGAAATGGCATCCCCGGCAAATCGTCGATCTCGCCGCAGCGCAGCGGAACTGCACGCGCTGGCGGGAGTCGAGCGCGAAATCCGCGCGGTAGACGCACACAGCCGCCGCAAATATCTTCGCGAATTCAACCAGGCATTTCGAACCTACGATTCCGTACTCGACTCGGCTCAGGTTTCCGAGGCGGTGCGGGCGGCCGACATCGTTCTGATCGGCGATTATCATGCCCTTCCGGCGGCGCAGCGTTGTGCGGCCTCATTGCTGGAGCAGCGGGCGCTGGCGGGCGACCGTCCCGTCGTGCTCGGACTCGAGACGATCTTCGCGCGCGATCAGCACATTTTGAACGAATGGTGGCGCCGCGAAATCGACGAAAGCGAACTGCGGCAGCGGATCCGATTTGACATCGATTGGGGTTACGATTGGGCGCCATTTCACGAACTGCTGGTCACGGCCCGCGATCACGGCGAAGGTCTGTACGGACTCGACTGCATGCCGCGCGAAAATCTGCGCAAAATCGCCGCTCGCGACCGCCATGCCGCGGCGAAAATCGCCGAAATCCGCGCACGCCACCCTCACGCTGCAGTGTTTGTCCTGTTTGGAGAATCCCATCTCGCTCCCGGCCATCTGCCGCGTGCTATCCGGGAACTAATGCCCGAGGTCAGAGTCCTCACCGTCCTGCAGAATGTCGACGCTCTTTACTGGCGCGCGGCCGGAGAGCGGTCGGACAAAGTGGAAGCCGTTCGGGTGAAGGAAGAAGTGATTTGTATCTTCAATTCCACGCCGCTGGAAAAATACGAAAGCTACCGACTGTGCCTCGATCAATGGAGCCGCTGCGATAAAGACCGCGATTTCGCTCCAACCATTTATAACCTGATCGATACCCTGGCCAATTTTCTGGAAATCAACCGCTATTCGCCGCACAACGGCACGCAGCCAAAATTCCTGATCGACATGCTGCCCGAGGTGCACGGGGCCGCTTCCGAAGCCAGTTTGTGGCGCAGGCTCGCCAATCGAGGAATCAGCTCGGACGAACTAGAATGTTTGCTCGCCCACATGGAGACGCGCGGCAGTGCATACATTCCTCAAGTCAATTCATTCTGCGTCCACGACCTGCACATGATGCACGCCGCCGAAGACGTTGCCCGCTTTCTGCATCATGCCTGCCAGGGACTGCCCCAGACCAGCGCGGCACGCAGCGGCAACAGCGCTGTTCAAAATCGAAGCGCTGTCGATGAGTTCTACGTGCGCGTGATCGAGCACGCCGTGGCATATTTCGGCGCGCGCGTTCTGTATCCCTCGCGTGCCACTCCCAACTATGAAGAATTGGGAATTCTGTCGCGCGCGGCATGCACCAAAGCCGCTCGCGCTGCGGCCCGCGCCAGCCGAGACGAACTGGAAACCGCCGCACAGCAATGGGGATTCCGTATCGGCAGCGAGGTCTACGACTCTTATCTTTCGGGCAAAGTGACACCACGCGGATTGCGGCGATTGTTCCTGGTCCATCTCGACGAGCCGGGTGTGGCGCGCAAAGTATGCGCCGCGGTCATCTCAAAATTGCGCGCCCGGTCGCGTCCCATGGCGCGCGCCGCCCACGCGTAGTGGATCCAACCTCCAGAGGACACAGAGGGCACAGGGATGCCGCTCCGGCGGATACCTTCCAAGGTGCTAATCTAGGTTTTCTGAATCAGAGCCGACTCTTCTTGAACGCGGAATCGATTCGCAAACTTTTCGAGCAGGTGCGCCGGGGAGACCTTTCTCCCGATGATGCCGTGGCAAGGCTGCGCCATTTGCCGTTCGAAGATTTAGGATTCGCGAAAGTCGATCATCACCGGGCTCTGCGCGCCGGCATGCCGGAAGTGATTTTTGGGGAGGGCAAGACTCCCGCGCAGGTCGCGGGAATTTTTGCGCGGCTGGCGAAGCATGGCGGCAACATTCTCGCCACGCGCGTGAGTGAGAAACAATTTGCGGCTGTGAAGAGGAAGATTCGCGCGGCCGAATATCGGGAACTGGCTCGTGCGGTCGTTCTGCAGCGCGATCGAACGCGCTACGGTAAAGGGGTGATTGCAGTAGTATCGGCCGGCACCAGCGACATCCCGGTTGCGGAAGAAGCTGTCGTCACCGCCGAACTCATGGGCAACGAAGTTGAGCATTTTTACGATGTGGGTGTGGCCGGAATTCATCGGCTGCTGGCCAATCGCGAGGCACTCGCCAAAGCCCGTGTCGTGATTGTTTGTGCCGGCATGGAGGGCGCGTTGCCAAGTGTGGTTGGCGGGCTGGTGGGTGTGCCGGTGATCGCCGTGCCGACGAGCATCGGCTATGGAGCTTCGTTTAAGGGACTCACAGCCTTACTGGGCATGCTGAATTCGTGCGCGTCGAACGTGAGCGTCGTGAATATCGATAACGGCTTTGGCGCCGGGTACGTAGCGTCGCTCATCAACCGGCTGCCGTAAAATCCCACCCCTCCGGGACCGCCCCGAAAACTTGAATATCGTACCCTTGATTAGCGAGCTCGTTTCCGGGAAAATGTCCGCTGTCACACGCATGAAAACTTTTCATGAGTTATTGGCTTTCTTCGCCCTCGCCGGCCTCGTGCCTTTGTCCAGTGCGCAAACCGTGCAGCTGGCCGAGGTCGCTCAGCACGCACTCGATCAGTCGAAGCTTACCATTCCTGCAGGCGTACCCTTTCATTTGAAAGCCAGCGTTATCGAGACGACGAACCCTGCCTCTGATTACAAGGGAGAAATCGAGGAGTATTGGGCTTCGCCGGATAAATGGCGGCGCAGTATCACCTCGCCGAATTTTTCGCAGACAGTAATCGTGAATGGCAACAGCATCTCGGAAAATGATCGGGGCGACTATCTGCCTTGGTGGCTCAACGATCTCGTGACCGCTATTTTTGATCCGCTGCCCATGGCCGAGCAACTCAAGCAGCTCGCTGTGCAGATGCAGAGGCCATCTGGTTCGGAGCATTCATCGGTATGTTCGAGGTTGCAGACGAAAGTAGGATCCCCTGCGGCCCAAAACTCGGCCTTCCTCGTGTTCTGCTTTGAAGGCAGCAAAGGACTGCTGCAAAGTGTGAGCACGCCGAGCTACGAGGTCGCACTCGATGACTACAAGAAATTCAACAACAAATATGTGGCGCGCCGACTGACGATCGATCCGGAGCCCGGCACGACGATCCAGGCCAAGATAACGGAGCTGAGCGAACTAAA
>Ga0335072_10002588_pt1 | contig 27950 bp, 24 predicted proteins | sample Lox_Sample_21_FD_206725 | JGI IMG/M metagenome (GOLD analysis project Ga0335072, IMG submission 206725) | Soil microbial communities from Loxahatchee National Wildlife Refuge, Florida, United States - Lox_Sample_2.1 | ecosystem: Environmental > Terrestrial > Soil > Wetlands | place: USA... | reverse complement strand
CTGGCCGGCGAACCCGATTACGAGGTCGACCCGCGAGACCACGACGCGGACCAACGGGCGGCGGTGGCGCGGGCCGACGGGCTCGATCTGGCGCTCGTGTCGCTGTCGAGCCCGCTCGGGATCGAGTCGCTCCCGCCGCACGACGCGACCGAGTTGATCGCCGCGTATCACGAGGGAGCGCTGACGCTCCCCGAGCCGTTCGGCGCGTGGGCGGCGGCGTGCCTGACCGACGTGGACGCCGGCGCGCTGTCGCGCGAGCTCGAGCGCGGGTTCGCCGGGCTCCAATTGCCGGCGACGTCGCTGCTCGATCGCGAGGGTTACGACAACGCCGGGCCGCTGCTCGAGGTGCTCGAGGAGGCCGGTCTGCCGCTGATGGTGCACCCGGGACCGGTGGCGGGGGGTGCCGGTGCGGAAGCGGGCATTGCCGGCGCGACCGCGAACGACCAACCGCTCTGGTGGCCGGCCGTCGTGACCTACGTACAACAGATGCACGCCGCTTGGTTCGCGTTCCGGGTTTATGGCCGCCCGCGCCACCCGCGGCTCAGGGTCTGCTTCGCGATGCTGGCCGGACTGGCGCCGCTCCACAGCGAGCGGGTCGCCGCCCGCGCCGGCGATCGCAGCGTGGTCGATCAGGACGTGTTCCTGGAGGTGTCCTCTTACGGCACGCGCGCGGTCGACGCGACCGTGCGGGTGCTCGGGATCGACGCGCTCGTCAACGGCTCGGACCGGCCGTACGCCGAACCGCCCCGGCTCGATCTCAGCCCCGCGGCGCTGCACGCGATCCGCAGCGCCAACGCAATGCGTCTGCTCTATCCCAAGGAGGTGTTCGATGATCTGGCAATCGCTTCCCCCGCGTAACCTCGACCGCGCCGAGCTACAGGCGCTGGTCGACGCGCTGGCAAATGAGCCCGATCGGTGGCGAGAGTACGTCGCGTTCGAAGGCGGGCACCGCCACTACGTGTCGCTGCACCGGGACGAATATGTGGACGTGTGGCTGCTGTGCTGGGTGCCCGGCGACGATACGGGCTGGCACGACCACGACATCTCCTCGGGCGCGGTCCGGGTGGTGCGCGGCGCGGTGCGCGAATCGAACCCGCGGATCGGCGGCGAGCCGGCGGCGCGCGTCGTGGCCGAAGGGGGCTCGTTCTCGTTTGGCCCCGAGCACATCCATCGCCTTGCCGGCGAGGATGAGCTCGCGATCTCGATCCATGCGTACTCGCCGCCGCTGTGGCGGCTCGGGCAGTACTCGATCGACGACGACGGCGTGATGCGCCGCGCGTCGGTCAGCTACGCCGACGAGCTCCGCCCGCTCGAGGGATCGCTCGCCGCGTGAGGCACCGTCAGCCGCGCGACGATCTCCTCGAACGCGCGGTCCGCATAGCCGCGTAGCTCGTCGAGCGTGAGCAGCTGGACCGGGTGCGGAACGAACACCATCCGGTAGTCGGGCATCCCGAGGACGCGCGCCTGCTCCAGCGCCTCGTCGACGAACGGCTCGGTCGCGACCGCCGCGGTGGCGATGCCGAGACGCTCGAGCTCAACCATGTCGCGCACACTGCACGACGTGCACGACCCTCAATCGGCGAGGCCCTCGACGGCGAGGTCGCCGCGGTTGGCGATCTGTCGGATGATCTCGGGCGCGGCGGGCTTGGAGAAGATCTCCTTGACAACCCGGAACGTCGAAGCTCCGCACCCCTCCAGCAACTCCTCCACACGGTCGAGGAACTCGTCGCCGCGCCGCTTGGTGATGTCGAGCAGCGCCACGGTGGCGCCGGTCAAATCCGCCCGCCGCGGGGCGAGCGGCTCGGCGACGCGCGCACGCTCGTCGAATGGGCTCACGTATTCCACTGGACCTCCTTTGAGATCGGCTCGGTGTTCATCCCGAGGCACGGCCCGAACACCGCCGAGTAGCGGCCGGCCTCGCCGCCGGCGACGACGAGCATGATGTCCTCGGGGCTGTCCCACTTGCGAATCAGCTGATCGTCGGAAGCGCCGTTCACCAACGGTGTCGTCTCTCCCCACCGCAACGAGCCCGCCGACCGCACGACCGAGTCGAACAACGACTCGACGACCCGCTGCTTGCTCCATCCCCACTCGGCGAACGAGCGCGCGTGCTCGGGGCAGATCACGAACAGCGAGACCCCGCCGAGCGGCCACCAGTTCGGACTCCAGGTGGCCGCGGCAGCCTCCCCCAGGACCCGCGCCAATTCGGACGGGCCGGTGCTCCGGTGGTCCGAGATCGACAGCGGAGCGTCCGCGCCGACCACGGTCACCACAGAGGCGTCGGCAGCAAACCCGCGCGACACGTGGAGCGCCTCCCACGGACTCACGTCCTCGTCCTCGGCAAAGCACATCGCGACCTTGCCGGGGTTGCCGAGCGTCGAGCGGTCGAGCCTCCCCGGGAATCCGCCCCCGGTGAGGCTCACCACGAGCCGCAAGGCCCGCCCGATCGTCATGTTCGCCCGCCAGCCCGGACCGAGCGCGCCGACCGAGCCGTTCAACCCGATCGCGTCGCGAATCGGACCGTTGACCACGAGCACCTGACCGCACGGCTGCGTCGTCACCGCCTGCCCGCCGATGTTGAACGCCGGCTCCAGCACCGCCTCGACCGCGGCAACCACGACCGGGAAGTAGTCCGGGCGGCAGCCAGCGAGCACCGCACACGCGGCGACCCGCTCAAGCGTCACGCGAGCGACGGACGGCGCCATCTCGCCGAGCAACACCGACCGATCACGCCCGCCGAGCATCGCGTCAACGCGTTCAATAGTCGGTGGAACCACGGGAAGTCCGTCGGTCCAACCCCGCTCGAACATCTCCTCGAGCTCGTCGAACCCGCCGGAGTCGAGCAGCCGGAGCTCCTCGGGGTCGTAGGTGTTCTTGGCCGCGCACCCCGGCTTGCGGACCGGCGGCTCGTCGGTGACCGGTACCGACAGCAGCGTCCGCAGGCCCGCGGCATCCCAACCGACCACGCGCCCCACCTCCGCGCCGGAACGATCGACGAGCACCGCCGTCGGCAGGCTCGCGAGCGAGTAGGCCCGCGACACCTCATACGGCGCCGGCTCCGCCAGGACCACGCCGTCGAAGCCGGTTCGCCGGGCGACTCGCGCGGCGACCTCGAGCGCGTCCTCGAACACCGCCGCGACGCGCACGCCGGCGTCGGACAGCTCCGCCACGACCGGCGCCAGGCGACGAAGGGTCAGCACACACGTCGGGCACTCCTCGGACACGAACAGAAGCAGCGCCGGGCCGTCGGCGTGCAGGTCGGCGAGGGCAACCGGATGACCGGCTACCGACGGAAGCGAGAAGTCGGGCGCGGCTGCGACCGCGCTCATGCGGGGGCGAGCTCCGAAACGGGCGCCGCCCGGCCGCCGACGACCTTCCCGCCCTGCACGACCATCCAGATCCGCTCCGGGTCATGCAACAGGCGGACATCGGCGAGCGGGTCGCCGTCGACCACGAGCAGGTCCGCGACCGCCCCGGGAACCACGGTCCCGACCGAGGACGAGATCCCGAGCGCGCAAGCGGACCCGGACGTCGCCGCGCAAATCCCCTCGAGCGGCGACAACCCGCCGTCGACCATCCGGACGAGCTCGATCGCGTTATCGCCCGGCGGGCCGCTGTCGTGCCCCATCGCGAGCGTGACCCCGCAACCCCGGGCGGCCACCAAAGTCGCATACGCCTCCTCTAGCTGGCGCTTGGCCTGCTCGACCAGCGCGAGCGGGAAGTCGTCGGTGAAGCGCTCGGCGAGGTCGTGGAACGTGCTCAGCGTCGGCACGAGCACGATCCCGCGCTCGGCCATCTCCTCCAGCAGGACCGGCTCGCGATGCAGCGACAGGCCGTGCTCGATCGTGTCGACCCCCTCGCGCACCGCCAGCCGCGCGCCAGCGAGCCCCTCGGCGTGGGCCGCGACGCGGATCCCGAGTCGGTGGGCTTCATCGACGACAGCGGCCAACTCAACTGCAGTCATCTGAGCCGGCTCGGGGTCCTCGACGAGCACCGACCGGGCGCCGGTCGCCATCAGCTTGACGTAGTCCGCTCCCCGACGGAGCTGTTCGCGGACGGCGCGCCGCATATCGTCGGCACCGTCGGCCTCGCGGTACATGGTCCCGAAGATCGCGCCGCCGGGCGCGGTGGCGGAGATGATCCGCCCGCACGACAGGATCCGTGGCCCTGGGATGATCCCGAGCCGCACGGCATCTCTCAAAGCGAGCGCCTCATCGTCATACGCGCCCACGTCGCGGACAGACGTCACGCCCGCCCCGAGCAGCACCCGAGCCGTCTTCGCGAGGATGAAATACCCGAGCTCGCGCCGCCTGGGGAGCTCGCCGTGGAGCTCAGGCGGCGGGCCGAAACCGGGGCTCCGGAATACATCGCTCGACAGGTGGGCGTGCGCGTCGATCAGCCCCGGCATGAGCGTGCGCCCCTCGAGGTCGATCGCGCCGTTGGGAACCGGTCCACCATCCGGCCCCCCGGAGCCGTCGAGCGACTGAACCGAAACGATCCGCCCATCCGCGACCCGCACCGCCGCGCGCTCGAACGCCGGCCGTCCCGTCCCATCGATCACGCGAGCGTTCCAGAAGTCCATATGCTCGCTCACCGTACCGCGGGGCCGACCTCGGCCCCGGCGCGGGTCCTAAAACTCCGTTAACTTGACACCGTCGGGGCGGTGTGAAAGAAACGTCTCTGATCCATCGGCTGAACGCCGTTCTACCTGCGGATCAGAGGACGAGATGGAAGCCGCTATCGGGTACCAACCGGCGCGCCCCCCGGGAGCCGGATCGCCGGGGATCTCCGCCGTGCTCGATGTGCTCGAGGTGCTCGACCGTCAGGGCCCGACCTCGCTCGCCGACCTGGCTCGCGAGACCGGCATCGCGAAGAGCACGCTGCACCGGGTGTGCTCGATCATGTTCGAGCGCGGATGGGCCGCCCGCGACACGCAGACCGGGCGCATCGAGCTCGGTCCCAGGGTCGCGTGGCTCGCGCACACGGCGCCCGTGTCGCCGCTGACCGCTGGATTTCACGGCGTCGCGCGCCGGCTGGTCGCGCGGCACAACGAGACCACATGCCTAACCGTCCTCGACGGGCGCGAGAGTGTGTTCATCGCGAAGGAGGAGACCACCCATCAGGTTCGCCTCGTCACCGCCGTCGGGAGCCGACTGCCGGCATTCGCCGCCGCCTCCGGACGGGTGCTGCTCGCCGACCGCCCAGCCGAGGAGGTGGCGGCGCTGTACGAGGGTTGCGACCTCACCACCCCCACCGGCCGGCGCCTCGACGGACTCGACGAGCTGTTCGGGATCCTGGCCGACACCCGGCGGCGGGGCTACGCCGAGAACATCGACGAGACCGCGCTGGGGCTGCACTGCCTGGCGGTGCCCGTTGGCCCTCCAGGGCGAGTGGCCGCCGCGATCACTCTGTGCGTGCCGACTGGGCGGATGAGCGCCGCCCGCAAGCGCGAGATGCTCCCCGACCTGCTCCGGGCCGCGCGCGAGGTCGTGCCGGCCTCCGCTAACGGCACCAGCGCGCTCGATGGCGACCCCCGCCGGCCCACGAATACTTCACCAAATCAATCAAGTAAGTTAGCAACATTAGCGACGCCCGCTCGGGGATCCGCGAGCCGGCGCCGGGTCGACTCCAACAGAAAGGTGGCTCCATGAGCCGCGGCGACAATGAGCTGGACCGGCTGCGCAGTGGACGCACCGAGCTCGAGAACCACTACATCGACGAGCTCGTCTCCGGACGGCTGAACCGCCGCGACTTCCTGCGCCGCGGCAGCATGATCGGAATGTCGGCCCCGCTGCTCGGGGCAATCCTGGCCGCGTGCGGCTCCTCCTCGAAGTCCACCAGTTCCTCGGCGGCGGGCTCAAGCACATCGAGCGCCCCCGCAACCAAGGGGGGGACGCTGCGGATCGGAGCGGTCGCGCCCGCCGCAGCGATCAACCCGCTGACGATCTCCGACGCCGGCGGTCTGCTGATGCTCAACCAGACCGGCGAGTTCCTGATCTTCGACAGCAACCTGAAGCTCGAGTTGCAGCCGATGCTCGCGCTCAGCTGGAGCCCGAACACGGACGGCAGCGTGTGGACGTTCAAGCTGCGCCCCGGCGTCAAGTTCCACAACGGCGCCGCGATGACGGCCGACGACGTCGTCTACACGTTCCAGCAGCTGTCGGACCCGAAGAACGCGTCGAACGCGCTGTCGGCGTTCACCGGTGTGCTCTCGCCCTCCGGGGTGAAGGCGGTTGACCCGATGACCGTTCAGTTCACGCTCGAGGCGCCGAACGGCAACTTCCCGTATCTCGTGTCCTCGGACAACTACAACGCGATCATCGTCCCCAAGGGCACGAACTTCGGCTCGTGGCAGAGCACGTTCATCGGCACCGGGGCCTTCATTCTCAGCAAGTACACGCAGGGCGTCGGCGCGAGCTTCACGCCGAACCCGAACTACTGGGGCACCAAGCCGCTGCTCGACTCGACCACGTTCAACTTCTACACGAGCCAGGCGCCGATGATCCTGGCGCTGCAGGGCAACTCGGTGGACGTGATCGCGCAGTTCACGCCGTCGGGCGCGGCCGCGATCCTCAATAGCCCCTCGTACAAGATCATCAGCCTGAAGTCGGCCAACCACCGCGAGCTGTCGATGCGCAACGACATCGCGCCGTTCACCGATGCGCGGGTGCGCCAGGCGGTCGCCTATACGCTCGACCGCGTTGGCGCCGTGGCGGCGTTGCTGAGCGGCAAGGGGACCGTCGCCAACGACTATCCGTTCGGCCCGAGGTTCCCGTCGACCGACACCTCGGTTCCGCAGCGGACCCAGAACATCGCGATGGCCAAGCAATTGCTGTCGGCCGCCGGTCACCCCAACGGCTTCTCGACCACGCTCAAGACCGAGGTCTACCAGGAGATCCCGGAACTCGCCCAGGTGATCGTCGAGGACGCGGCCAAGGCCGGGATCAAGATCACCCCGACGGTCGAGAGCCAGACGCTGTACTACGGCAAGGCGACGTATGGGAACTCCGACTGGCTCGATGGCACGATGAGCCTTGTCGACTACGGCGACCGCGGCGTACCGAACGTGTACCTGACCGCGCCGCTGACGAGCAGCGGGCCATGGAACGCGGCCAGGTTCAAGAACCCGACATACGACAATCTGGTCAAGCAGTACGTCGCCGCGCTCGACCTCACACAGCAGCGGACGATCGCCGGGAAGATCCAGCGGCTGCTGCTCGCCGAGACGCCGATCGTCTACCCATACTGGATCGACGGCCTGACCGCGTCGACGCCGGGCGTCGGCGGGCTCAACCCGACCTCGATCGCGCAGCTCTACCTGAACACCGCGTACAAGTCGGCCTAAGGCTCAGAACAACATGGTCAGGTTCATCCTCAAGCGGCTCGGCCTCGCGCTGATCACGCTGTGGCTGCTGACCGTGATCGTGTTCTTCCTCGGACAGGTCCTCCCGAGCGACCCCGGGCGCTCGGTCCTTGGGCCGCTGGCGGCGCCGAGCGCGGTCCATGCACTGGACCATCAACTCGGCGTCGACAAACCGCTCCTGACCCAGTACTGGCATTGGCTCACGAACTTCCCGGGGACGTCGTACCAGTACCAGGCGCCGATCGGGCCGATCCTGACGAGCGCGCTCGGCCGCTCGCTGAAGCTCGCGATCTTCGCGTTCGTCATCCTCGTGCCGCTCGGGATCATCGGCGGGGTGGTGTCGGCGCTCAACGCCGGCCGGCCGATCGACCGGACGATCAGCGTCGTCGGGCAGTCGATGTTGACCGTGCCCGAGTTCGTGTCCGGGATCGTCCTGCTCGTCGTGTTCGCGGTCGAACTCGGGTGGCTGCCGGTGACCGCCACGGCTCCGCAGGGTTCCGGGTTCTTCACCCAGCTCAAGTACCTGATCCTGCCGGTGATCCCGCTGGTGATGGTCCTGTTCGGGTACATCGCGCGGATGGCGCGCGTCGGCACGATCGAGGCGCTCGACTCCGACTACGCGCGCACCGCGACGCTCAAGGGCCTGCCGCGCGGGGTGATGATCCGCCGGCACGTGCTGCGCAACTCGCTGCTGCCGACGATCACGGTGATCGCGACGCAGACCGGCTACCTGATCGGCGGGCTGGTCGTCGTCGAGACGCTGTTCCGCTACCAGGGGATCGGCCTGCTCACGTACAACGCGGCCAACCAGCACGACATCCCGATGCTCGAGGCGTGCGTGCTGACGATCGGCGTGGTGTACATGCTCGTGACGCTGGTGGCGGACATCGCGTTCTCGCTGCTGAATCCGCGGATCCGGCTGAGGTCGGCCGAATGAGCATCGTCGACATCCCCGTCGAGGACGCCGGCGCGCTCCAGGCAGGCCGGAGCGAGATTCGCGGCGAGGTCTTCCGCGGGCTGCTGCACACGCCGGCGTTCATCGTCGGCTCGGTCGTGCTCCTGTTCTGGATCTTCTGCGCGATCTTCGGCCCGGCGATCGCCCCGCACAGCCCGTACTCGCAGAACCTGCTCGGGATCAACAAGGCGCCGTCGAGCGCGCACTGGTTCGGGACCGACCAGCTCGGGCGCGACATGTTCTCGCGCGTGCTCGTGGGCTCGCGCGACATCCTCATCATCGCGCCGCTGGCGACGCTGCTCGGGACGGTGCTCGGGACCGCGGTCGGGCTGTTCATGGGCTACTTCCGCGGGCTCGTCGACGACGTGCTCGGGCGGTTCGTCGAGGCGTTCCTGGCGCTGCCGGTCGTCGTCACCGGCATCATCGCGCTGTCGACGCTCGGGCGCTCGAACCTGGTCCTGATCGTCGTGATCGGCCTGCTGTTCACCCCGCTGATCGCGCGGACCGTCCGGGCCGCGGTGCTGCTCGAGCGCGAGCTCGACTACGTGGCGGCGGCCCGCCTGCGCGGCGAGCGCGCCCCCTACATCATGTTCGTGGAGATCCTCCCGAACGTGTTCGCGCCGATCATGGTCGAGTTCACGGTCCGCCTGGCGTACGCGATCTTCGCGATCCTCACGCTCACGTTCCTCAGCCTCGGCGTGCAGCCGCCGTCGCCCGACTGGGCGCTCGACATCTCCTCCAATTACGGGGTGGTGCCGGCCGGTTACTGGTGGGAGGTGGTGTTCGATGCGATCGCGATCGCGACGCTGGTGGTGTCGATCACGCTGATCTCCGATTCGGTGCAGGGGGCGCTCGAGCAATGAGCACCGCCGCCGACACCGCCCGGCCGAGCGACGCGGTGCCCCACGCCGACGCGCTCGACGTCGAGAACCTCGAGATCACGTACACGGTCCGCGGACGGGCGCTCCGGGTGGTCCGGGACGTCAGCTTCCGGGTCGGGCGCGGCGAGTCGTTCGGGCTCGTCGGCGAGTCGGGTTGCGGGAAGTCGACGATTGCGCTCGGGATCGTCCGTTATCTCGCGCGGAACGGGAGGGTCAGCGGCGGCAAGGTCGAGATCGACGGCCGCGATGTGCTCGCGTTGAACCAACGCGACCTCCGCAAGCTCCGCCAGAGCACGGTCTCGATGGTCTACCAGGAGCCAGGCCGCGCGCTGAACCCGACGCTGAAGGTCGGGCGCCAGGTGGCCGAGGTGTACGAGATCGCGGGTGTCGCGAAGGGGGAGGCGGTCGACCGCGCGCAGGAGATGCTCGAGAAGGTCCGGATATCGAACCCGGCCGGCGTGATGAACCGCTATCCGCATCAGCTCTCGGGCGGGATGCTCCAGCGCGTGGTGATCGCGATGGCGCTCGCCGCGCAGCCGGCGCTGATGATCCTGGACGAGCCGACCACCGCGCTCGACGCGACCGTCGAGAGCGAGGTCCTCGACCTGATCTCGGCGCTCCGAGACGAGTTCCACACGTCGTTTTTGTTCATCAGCCACAACCTGGGCGTGATCGCGAAGATGTGCGACCGCGTCGGCGTGCTGTACGCCGGCGAGATGGTCGAGGAGGGGCCGGCGCGCGAGGTGTTCAACGGTCCCCGTCACCCGTACACGGTCGGGCTGCTGCGATGCATTCCTCGCCGCGACACGCTGAAGGCAAACCGGGCGCTCGACACGATCCCGGGCTCGCTGCCGGCGCCCGGCGACGTGCCGAAGGGCTGCATCTTCGCCGACCGCTGCGGCCTGGTCGAGGACCGGTGCCGCACGGAGGCGCCGCCCCTCTACGACGTTGAGGGCCACGCGGGTCGCCGTTCCAGGTGCCATTTCTACGAGCGCGCGCAGACCCTGCCGCGCGTGATCCCGCCCGACCGCGAGGATATCCCCGGTGAGCGCCCGGACCGCGGCGGGGTGCTGATCCGCGCCGCCGACGTGTCCAAGACCTTCCACATGGAGGGCGAGACGATCTACGGGCTCGTCGATGTGACCGTCGAGCTGCGCGCCGGCGAAACGCTTGGGCTGGTCGGCGAGTCGGGAAGCGGGAAGACGACGCTGGCGCGCGCGCTGCTCGGCCTGACCGCTCCCGACAAGGGGTCGGAGATCACGCTCGACGGCCAGGAGCTCGCGGAGACCGCGGGTAAACGGACGCGCGAGCAGGAGAAGGCGCTCCAGATCGTGTTCCAGAACCCGGACTCGGCGCTGAACCGCCGGCACTCCGTGCAGCGGCTGATCTCGCGCGCGCTGTCGCGGTTGGGCGGCTATCGCGGCGAGGCGCTGATGGCCCGGCTGAAGAAGCTGATCTCGGATGTCCGTCTGTCGGAGCGTCACCTGTCGATGCGGCCCGCGCAGCTTTCCGGCGGGCTCAAGCAGCGCGTCGCGATCGCGCGCGCGTTCGCGGGGGACCCCCGGATCGTCGTGTGCGACGAGCCCACGTCCGCGCTCGACGTGTCGGTCCAGGCCGCGATCCTGAACCTCCTGACCGACCTGCAGCGGCGCGAGGACGTCTCCTACCTGTTCATCAGCCACGACCTGGGCGTCGTCCGCTATCTGGCGGACCGGATCGCCGTGCTCTATCTCGGGCGGATCATGGAGATCGGGCCGGCCGACCAGGTCTTCAACCCGCCGCACCACCCCTACACCGAGGCGCTGCTGTCCGCGGTCCCCACGCTCGAGGACTCAGCCGGCGACCGCATCAAGCTCGAGGGCGAGATCCCGAGCCCGGCCGATCCGCCCACCGGCTGCGTGTTCCACACGCGCTGCCCGCGCTTCCTCGGGGATATCTGCGTGAACACCGAACCGCCGCTCGCCGAGACCGAGCCCGGTCACGCGATTCGCTGTCACATCCCCCTCGAGGAGCTCCGGCGCCTCCAGGGCAAGGAGGTCTCGGTTGCCGGCGCAGACGACTGACCTTCCGGTCGCTGCTTCGGAGGTCTCGGGGGTCATCGAGATGCGGGCCGCGGTCCTGCGCGAGCCGGGCCGGCCGGTGGCGACCGAGACCGTGTTGCTGGCGCCGCCCCGCCGCGGTGAGGTGCTCGTCCGGGTCGCCGCCGCGGGCGTGTGTCACTCGGATCTGCATCTAGCCGACGGGGCGCTCGGCGGCGGCCGGTGGCCGATGGTGCTGGGTCACGAGGGCGCGGGCGTGGTGGTCGCGGTCGGCGAGGATGTGGGCGAGCTGCGGGTCGGCGATCACGTCGCGTTCTGCTTCGTGCCGTCGTGCGGTTCGTGCCGCGCCTGCCGTGCGGGGCGCCGGACGCTGTGCGAGACGGCGGCGCGCAACGGCGTCGCCGGGGTGCTGATGGACGGCTCGTCGCGGTTGCGGGGCGCCGACGGAAGCGTCTTGCAGCACGGGCTGATGGTCGCGTGCTTCGCTGAGTATGCGGTCGTGCCGTCGGGCGGCGCGGTGCCGCTGCCCGACTCGATCCCGCTGTGGCAGGCCGCGCTGCTCGGCTGCGGCGTGGTGACCGGGATCGGCGCGGTCAACCGGGCCGGACTGCGCGTCGGCGCCAGCGTGTGCGTGATCGGGTGCGGCGGCGTCGGCCTGCAGGTGATCGCGGGCGCGCGGCTCGCGGGCGCGGGGATGGTGATCGCGGTTGACACCGATGAGGCCAAGCTCGAGCTTGCTGTGCGGCGTGGCGCGACGCACACCGTGCTGGCGGGGGATGCTCACGTGGTCGAAGAGGTGCTTGGGCTGTCCGACGGGGGCGTCGACCACGCGTTCGAGGTCGTCGGTCGCGCGGCGACCATCAGGCAGGCCTGGGACGTGCTGCGGCCGGGCGGGGCGGCGACGGTCGTCGGGTTGGCGCCGGTCGGAGTCGAGGTGTCGCTGCCGGCGATCGACTTCCTGTCCGAGAAGACGATCACCGGCAGCTACTACGGATCCTCAGACGTTCACGCCGCGCTCGGCGAGCTAGTGCAACTCGTGGTCGACGGGCGGCTCGATCTCGGCGACGTCGTCTCGTACCTGATCGGGCTCGACGACGTAGAAGCGGCGCTCGAGCGGCTGCGCCACGGGCAGGGGGCGCGGTCGGTGATCGTGATCGACGAGGAACTGGCGGGGGTGGGACGATGACCCCCGGGGGTTCTCTGCACGATCTCGATGGGCGGATCGGCGAGGGGTGGGGTGGCCGGCCCGGCCCGAACGGCTGCCACGTGAATGTGGTTCTAGGCGTCCGCGGAACGCCGACCGCAGCGGCCTTGCTCGGGACGTTCACGACGCCGTCGCCGGGGCACACGCCGATCCTGGTCGTCGTCGGCGAGGCGCAGGACCGCTACGAGGTGGTGTGGCCGCCGACGATCATGATCAACAAGGCCACCGCGCTTTCGGATATGCACCAAACCATCACGTGGGGCGCGGGCCAATTGGGCATTGCCCAGGGCGTGCTCGACGCGGTCGCCGACGGTCTGCTCGAGCCGACCGGAGACCTGATCGTGTTCGTGTGCATCTGGATCGATCCGGGGGCGTTCGAGGAGACCATGGTGCGGGAGGCGGCGCGGGTCGCGGTTCGGCGCGCGATCGGCGTGGCGGTCGAGGGGCGCGATCCGGAGGCCGCTTTGTCGCTTGTGGAGCGGCGAGACTCCGTGACGAGCCCCTTCTACGGGGGGTCGTAGGTTTTTGAAGATCACGGCGATCCGCGTGGAGCGGCTGCGGCTGCCGCTCGATCCGCCGTTCTACGCCGCCTGGGACCCGGACCCGCGCCGGTCGTTCGACGCGACGATCGTGCGGGTCGAGACCGATTCCGGCCTGGTGGGGGTTGGAAGCGGCGACACGATGAACGGCTTTGATGATTTTGTTTCGCTGTTCGTGGGCCGGGACGCGCTCGCCATCGAGCGCCATGCCCGGGTGCTCGAGACGGTTTCTTTTCACGCGGGCCGGTTCTGGCCGCTCGAGGCCGCTTTGTGGGACCTGTTCGGACAGGCCTGCGGCCAGCCGGTTGCGTCTTTATTGGGGGGCTCGCTTGATGCGATGCCGGCGTATGCGTCCTGGGGTTCGCTGCGCGCTCCGGGTCAACGGGCCGAGGACGCTCTCGCCTTGGTCGAGGAGGGCTTCCGCGCGGTCAAGATCAGGATCGCGCCCGCGCGCGCGGACGAGGGAATCGGCGTGGTGGCCGCGGTACGGGATGCTGTCGGCGACCGGCTCGAGATCATGGTGGACCTCAACCAGTGGTGGCGGATGGCCGGCGACATCGGCCCGCGGCTCGACGTTGCCGGGGCGCGTCGGATCGTCGAACGGCTGCGGTCGTACGGGGTGCTGTGGGTGGAGGAGCCGTTGCCGGGTGAGGACCTCGTGGGGATGCATTCTCTGCGTTCCGCTACCGGCGTTCGGATCGGCGGCGGCGAGATGGCGCGGACGTTCGAGGAGCTCCGGCTGGCTTTGGAGGCCGACGCGCTTGACGTGTTCCAGCCCGACGTGGTGCTGGCGCTGGGTATCTCGGGGGCGCGGACGCTGGCCGACCTGGCGCTGCGGCGGAACCGGTGGTTCACGCCCCACACGTGGACGAACGGGATCGGCGTGCTCGCGAACCTGCACGTGTGCGCGGGGGTCGGCGGCGGCCCGTTCCTCGAGTTCCCGTACGACCCACCGGGGTGGACGCCGGCGCGGCGCGACTTCATGCTCGCCTCGCCTCTGCTCGTGGACGGCGACGGTTTGCTTCGCGTTCCCGACGTGCCCGGGCTCGGCGCCCAGCTCGACGAGGAGGCGGTGGCGTTCTACGCGGTGGACCGGGAAGCGGTGCGGGCCTGAGGCGCGACGCGTTCATCGACGGCCGGTTCGTTTCGGCTTGTGAGGGCCGCGTGTTTGAGGACATCTCGCCGCGCGACGGCAGCGTTGTCGCCGAGGTCGCGCGCGGCTCGGCCGACGACATCGACCTCGCGGTGCGCGCGGCGCGGCGCGCGTTCGACGACGGCGTCTGGGCCTTGGCCGACCCGAGGGAGCGCAAACGCGTGTTGCTGCGGTGGGCCTCGCTGATCGACGAGCACTCCGAGGAGCTTGCCCAGCTCGAGTCCGCCGACGTCGGCCACCCGATCACGGACGCGCGCAACGTCGACGTGCCGAACGCGCGCAACTGCATCGCGTGGTACGCGGAGGCGATCGACAAGGTGTACGGCGAGATCGCGCCGACCGGCGCGGACGCGCTCGCGCTGGTCGGACGCGAGCCGCTCGGGGTGGTCGGGGCGGTCATCCCGTGGAACTACCCGTTGATCATCACCGCGTGGAAGCTCGCGCCGGCGCTGGCCACCGGCAACTCGGTGGTGTTGAAGCCGGCGGAGCAGTCACCGTTGACCGCGCTGGCGCTGGCCGAGCTCGCGGCTGAGGCGGGTCTGCCCGATGGGGTTCTGAACGTCGTGCCCGGGTTCGGCGAGGAGGCGGGCGAGCCGCTCGGGCGCCACCCGCTGGTCGACAAGATCACGTTCACGGGATCCGTTGATGTCGGGCGGCGCTTCCTGCGTTACGCCGGTGAGTCGAACGGCAAGGCGGTGTCGCTGGAGCTCGGCGGCAAGAGCCCTCACGTGGTGCTGGCGGATGTCGAGGACCTGGACCGCGCGGTCGACGCGATCGGCTGGGGGATCTTCTACAACGCCGGTCAGACCTGCCACGCCGGCTCGCGGGTTGTCGTGGAGCGAGGGTTGGTGGCGCCGCTCGCCGAGCGTTTGACTCAGTTTGCGCGTGAGATGGTCCCGGGTGACCCGGCGGACCCGTCGACGACGTTGGGCGCGCTCGTGTCGGACGAGCATCTCGAGGGTGTGCTGGGTCGTGTCGAGCGGGCGGCTGGGGATGGGGCAAGACTGCTGGTGGGGGGCGCGCGAGCTGAACCGGTTGCCGGCGGCGCGTACATGGAGGCGACCGTGCTCGAGGCGCTCGACCCGGCTGATCCGATCGTTCAGGAGGAGGTGTTCGGGCCGGTGCTCGCGATCCAGCAGGCCGACGACGCCGAGCACGCGATCGCGCTCGCGAACGGAACCGGCTACGGCCTCGCCGCGGCGGTGTGGAGCTCGAACATCACGACCGCTCACCGGGTCGCGCGGCGGTTGCGCGCCGGCACAGTCTGGATCAACACGTTCGACGCCTCATCGCTGGCCACGCCGTTCGGTGGCGTCAAGGACTCGGGTCACGGGCGCGACCGCTCGCTGCACGCGCTCGACGCTTACACGCATCTGAAGACGACCTGGGTGGCGCTGTGATGCGCGTCGGCTTCGTCGGGCTGGGAAACATGGGCGGGCCGATGTGCGGTCACCTGGTTTCGGCGGGTTTCGACGTCACCGCGTTTGACCTGAATGCGGCTGCGCTGTCGCGGTGGGTGGAGGCAGGAGCGCGGGGCGCCGGTTCGGTGGCGGAATGCGCTGCCGGTGCCGAGGTGCTGATCACGATGCTCCCGGCGCCGCCGCAGGTCGAGGCGGTGTGGCTGGGGGACGGCGGCGGGGTTGCAGCTCTGGAGCCGGGGTCGCTCGCGATCGACATGAGCACGAGTTCCACGGCCGTGGGCACGCGAGTGGTCGCGGCGGTGGGTGCGCGCGGGGTCGATTTTTTGGACGCACCGGTTGCGGGGCAATCGATTGGAGCGGACGCCGGGACGCTCGCGATCTACGTCGGCGGTCCCGGGGCGGCGTTCGCCCGGGCGCTGCCGCTGTTCGAGGCGATGGGCGACCCCGAGCGGATCTTCCATCTCGGCGGCAACGGCGCCGGCTACACGGTCAAGCTGCTCCTGAACCTGCTGTGGTTCATCGAGTCGGTGGCGGTCGGCGAGGTGTTGAGCGTCGGCGTCCGCGCCGGGGTGTCGCTCGATCGGCTGCACGCCGCGCTGGTCGGCTCGCCGGCGAACTCGGTGTTCCTAGAGCGCGACGCCCGCATGGTGCTCGACGACGGCGACTACGACGAGGCGTTCCCGATGCGGCTCGTGACCAAGGACCTTGGGTTGGCCGTCGACCTCGCGCGCGACGTGGGGGTGCCGGTCGAGTTGACCGCGCTCGTCGAACAGATCCACCGGCGTGCCCGCGCGCTGTACGGCGACGACGCCGGCGAGATCAGCGCGATCCGCCTGTACGAGGACCTGGCGGGGGTGAAGTTGCGGCTGGGACAAACGTGACCATCGCAGCGGTGGAGGCCGGCAGCCTGATCAGGTACCGGCCGCGATGGTCGGGCTTGAGGCGGACCGTGCGGAGCTTGCCCTTCAGCTCGCCCGTGCCGGTCTCGTTCCCGAACGTCTGACCGCCCAACGTGACGTCGTTGGTTGCGGCCGCGCTCGGGGCGCTGAGGCGCTCGAGGGTTGCGGCCGCGGCGCGCGCCGGCGGCTTTATGAGGATGACGTGCCCTTCGCCCGTGAGGCTGTCGTTGATGAGCACGACGTGTGTTTGGCCGTCGGCGGTGATCGTCGCCCGGGAACGAATGTCGGTGGTGGCGGTCTGGGTGATCGCAAGCATGTGAGAGCCGGGAGGGGCGGCCTGCTCGAACATCAGCAGGGCGTAGTACTCGGGTTTGACGGTGGCGAGCCATCGCCCGCGGATGCGGCGGAACTCGAACGGCCGGTACGAGGCCGTGGGAAGCGTGTGGATGTTGACGCCGTCGACGCCGGAGCGCGCCATCGCGAACAGCGTGTCGAGCATCCATAGCGCCGACGCGAACGTGTCGCTGACTCCGGGCTGGCCCGCGCACGCGACCGAGTTCAGCTCGTCGATCCGAACGGTGGCGCCGTGCTCGTGCGCGTAGGCGATCACGTTGCCGGCGCCGGTGAGCAGATCGCGCGCCGAGTCGGGGTTGAGCAGGTTCGGGATCGAGGGATAGCGCGGGTCGCCCGGCTGCGAGAAGCAGGCCAGCAGCGGGTAGCGGTGATACGTGACGACCTTCAGCCGGTGCTCGACCCCGAACAACTGCGGGACTGCCTCGAACCACTGCGGGGTGCCGGTGGCCGGGCCGGCGAGCGTCACGCCCCGCACCTGGCCGGCGATCCCCGCGATCTCCTGGGTATAGCTAGTGAAGTCGTAGATCGGGGGGCGGGCGTAGAACGGCTCTCCGTTGATCTCGTACCAGGGAAACACCTTGTACAGCTCGGGCTCGTTGCCGATCTCGAGCGCCTCGATGTGTTTGGTGCCGATCCCGGTGCGGTACGCGTGCGTCTCGGCTGCGGCCTCGGCCGCGCTGTCGTCCTTCAGGTTGACGCCCAGGATCAGCTTCGCGCCGGTCTCGATCGCAAGGGCCCTCGTGGTCGCGAGCCAGCTGTTGGTCAGCGTGTAGGTGATTCCCGGGCTGGGCGTCACGCCCGGTAGCGGCCACCACGTGCCGTCGGTGCTGTTCCCGCCGATCCGAAGCACGGGCGTCTGACCAGGGGCGACGTCCCGGATGAGCGCGACCAGCACGGGATTGATCGCGCGTGGATCCGAACCGGTGTAGTCGCGGACGGCCGGGAACTCGAACGAGAAGCCGATGAACCCGGACGGGATCGGCCGGCTGACCCATGCTTTGGTCACGTGCACGCTTACGACGGTGGGGTCGGGATTCGCCGGCGGGGGTGCCGGCGGGGTCGTTGGCGGCGGGGTCGGTGCCGCTGGGGGCGCGGTCGCGGTGCTGGCGCTCCGGGGCGTGGCTGCGCGCGCCGGGGCGAGCAGCAGCGGGACGAGAGCCCCGCCTGTCGCTACCACCAAGAGGGCTCTCCGCAAGACGCGCACCCGGGAGAGAACTATTCCATGGGACGCGGCCATTGCGTCCGTCGGGGCCCGAACACCCCGGCTCGGGCTAGTCCCAGACGGCGTAGAGGGTGCGTGGCTTGCGGAACACGAGCCCCTGGATCCGAGGCAACCGGCTTGGATCGAGCGCGAGCGTGGGCAGCCGCCGCAGGAGGACGTGCAGAGCGGCGCGCGCCTCGAGTCGCGCCAGGTGAACGCCGAGGCAGACGTGCGGGCCGTGCGCGAACGCGAGGTGGCCACGGGTGCCGGGTCGGTCAAAGCGCGTCGGGTGGAAGCGATCGGGGTCGGTAAACACCGCCGGGTCGCGGTTGGCGGCGCTGATCGATACGCGGACGAGATCGCCCCGGCGTATCTGCGTATCGCGCAGGTCGACGTCGGCGGTGGCGTAGCGATCGACGACTGCGGCGGCCGGCTCGAGCCGCAGCGTCTCTTCCAGTGCCGCGTCCAGCCGACTCCGGTCATGTTCGGTCCACGCCAGCACATCGGGATGCTCGAGCAGGTGCACCAGCGCGTTGGCGATCATGCCCTCGGTCGTCTCGATCCCGCCGAACAGCAGCACGGCCGCGTTCGAGACGACCTGCTCGGTCGTGAGGTCCTCGCGCCAGGCGGCGGCGCCCAGCAACGACGCGTCGGGACCGGCCGCGATCACCGCCTCGAGGCGTTCACTCAGCGAGTCGAACGCATCGCCGGCGCTGATCGGTATGTCGTGCCCTGCGGTCACCTCGGTGACCGCGGCGACGATCGCGTCGTAGCAGCCGAGCATGGTCCCGACCTCGCCCTGCTCCAGCCCGAGCGCGCGGGCCATGATCGACGCCGCCAGTGGCCCCGCGAACGACCGCCGCAGCTCTGCGACGCCGTCGTCGGCGAACGCGTCGATCAGGCGGTCGGCTTCGTCCGTGGCCGCAGCGGCAAAGCGATCGCGCACGGCGCGAGGCCTGAACGGCGCCGCGAACGGAGCGCGGTGGCGCGAGTGCGCCTCGCCGTCGAGGCTCAGCATGCTGGGGCCGACCACCTGCGCCGTCGAGAACCGGGGGTCCTCCACGGTGAACGTCTCCGCGTCCCGCATCACGTGGACCGCGAGGTCGTAGCGGGTCACGAGCCAACCGTCGAGCGCCGGCAACCACGACACGGGCTCGCTCTGTCGCAGTTCGGCGAGGACCGGGTGCGGGTCTTGGTCCAGCTGCTCGAGGGTGACGTTCGCGCCCAGCGGGAAAGCCTGCTCCGCGTCGGCGGGTCCGAAGCTCACCGCTCCATGATCCGCCATGCCGCATCTGGGCGCACGTACGCGGGGTCACCGCCGATGAACGTCGCCGCCACCGGGTTGCGGCCCAGGCGATAGGCGACGTGCTCCGCTGGGCAGTCGAGCAGCACCAGGTCGGCGCGCTTGTCGAGCTCGATCGACCCGATCTCTTGTTGAAGGTCGAGGACATAGGCCGCGTTGAGCGTGGTGGCGAGAAGCGCCTCGCGCGCGCTCAGGCCGTAGCGGCGCGCCCCGAGGCCGATGATCAGCGGCAGCGAGAAGATCGGCGACGTGCCCGGGTTGGCGTCGGTGGAGAGCACCACGATCGCGCCGGCGTCGATCAGGTCTCGCGCCGGCGCCGTGTGCTCGGCGCCCATGAATTCCGCGCCGGGGAGCAGCACCGCGGCGGTGTCGGAGCGCGCCAGCGGTTCGATGTCGTCGGGGTGGATCGTCGACAGGTGGTCGACCGAGCGGGCGTTGTGTCTCAGCGCCACGGGGACGCTTCGCATGGTCGTGAATTGCTCGACGTGGGCGCGGAGGTGGACGCCGTTCTTGTTCGCGAATTCGCCCATGCGGTCGAGGTCGTCGAGCCCGAACGCGATCGACTCGACGAAGATGTCGAGCGCGGTGATGTGCTCGAGGGCCTCGGGGAGCATCGTTTCGACCTCGTCCATCCAGGTCGTCGTCGTGTAGCCGTCCGGGACGGCGTGAGCGAGTAGACCGGTTCGGGTCGTGTTCTGCGAGACGATCTGTTGCAGTTCGGTCGCGAGCTGGAGCGCTCGGAGCTCGCCGGCGGTCGACAGTCCGTACCCGGACTTGCACTCGAATGTGGTTGTGCCGGAGCGGAGCATCTCGCCGGCAAGCTCCTGGGCCTGGGCGAGCACGGTCTCGTCGGGCGTGTTGTTGAGTGCGTTTGCGGAGGACTTGATCCCACCACCCGCGCGGGCGATCTCCTCGTACGGGACGCCGGTGATCTTCTGCTCGTACTCGCCGGCGCGCCAGCCTGCGAACGGCAGGTGGGTGTGGCAGTCGACCAGCCCGGGGAGCAGCGTGCACCCGGTGGCGTCGATGTGGAGGTTCGCGTCCGGCGTGGGTTCGAGGGCCGCGATCCGGCCGTGTTCGATCGTGATGCCGCCGGGTTCGAGGCCGATTTCGTTCGCGCGGTTTGATCGCAGGTAGGGGAGGTCAGGCTGCGGGAGCGTGAGGACCTGCGCGGCGTTGTCGAACGACGTCGTCATTCGGATCCCGGCCCTGTATTTCGCCGCAAACCACCCGCACCGACCGCCTCGCGCGCCACATAAGCATGGTGGACATGCTTATGTGGTCGAGGGAGGGTTGCGCCGGGGCGATTTGCTGCGTTGTACATGGCCCGCGAGCGCCGGCAGCTCACTCCGGCGTGCATGGACAGCGCGCGCCGGCAGCTCACTCCGGCGCCGGGTCGAGCATTGGGATCCGCAGGCCGTGATCGTGCGCCGCGGAAACCGCGAGGTCGTAGCCGGCGTCGACGTGGCGGACGATCCCCATCCCCGGATCGGCTTTCAACACTCGCTCGATCCGGCGGGCCGCGAGCGGCGTGCCGTCGGCGACGCACACCTGGCCGGCGTGGATCGACTTGCCCATGCCGACGCCGCCGCCGTGGTGGATCGATACCCAGCTCGCGCCACAGGCCGTGTTGATCAGCGCGTTCAGCAACGGCCAGTCGGCGACCGCGTCCGAGCCGTCGCTCATCGACTCGGTCTCGCGCTGGGGCGAGGCGACGGAGCCGGCGTCGAGGTGGTCGCGCCCGATCACGATCGGAGCGCTGACCTCGCCCGAGGCGACCATCTCGTTGAAGCGCAGCCCCGCGAGGTGGCGCTCGCCGTAGCCGAGCCAGCAGATGCGCGCCGGCAGGCCCTGGAAGTGCACGCGCTCGGACGCGAGCGTGATCCAGCGCGCGATGTGCTCCTGGTCTCCGAACAGGTCGAGGATCGCGCGGTCGGTGGCGTGAATGTCGGCCGGATCGCCGGACAGCGCCACCCACCGGAACGGGCCCTTGCCCTCGCAGAACAGCGGCCGCACGTACGCGGGGACGAACCCCGGGTACGAGAACGCCTGAGAATCCCCGTGCTCGAACGCCAGCCCGCGAAGCGCGTTGCCGTAGTCGAACGCCTCGGCGCCGGCGGCGGCCAGGTCTCGGATCGCGCCCACGTGGGTCACCGCGCTCTCGCCGACCCGTCTGAGATACTCGTCAGGATCGGTCTGACGGAGCGCGTCGGCTTGTTCGAGGGTCAGGCCGGCGGGGATGTAGCCGTTCAGCGGATCGTGGGCGGACGTCTGGTCGGTGACGATGTCGACGTGCGCGCCGCGCCGGACAAGCTCCGGAACCACCTCGGCGGCGTTGCCGGCGAGGCCGATCGACAGCGCGCGCCCCTCACGGCGCGCCTCCTCTAAACGGGTCAGAGCATCGTCGAGATCGGCGGCGCGCTCGTCGAGATATCCGGTCTGGATCCGCCGTTCGATCCGCTGCAGATCGACCTCGACGCACAGCGCCGTCCCGCCGAGCATCGTGATCGACAGCGGCTGGGCGCCGCCCATGCCGCCAAGTCCCGCCGTGACGACGAGTCGCCCGGCCAGAGTCCCATCGAACCGCTTGCGCGCAGCCGCCGCGAACGTCTCGTACGTGCCCTGAAGGATCCCCTGACTCCCGATGTAGATCCAGGAGCCCGCGGTCATCTGCCCGTACATCATCAGCCCGGCCGCGTCGAGCCTGCGGAACTCGTCCCAGTTGGCCCAGTCCGGTACCAGGTTCGAGTTGGCGAGCAGCACGCGCGGCGCCGCCTCGTGGGTCTCGAACACCGCCACCGGCTTGCCCGACTGCACGAGCAGCGTCTCCTCGTCGCCCAACCGCTGGAGCTCGCGAACGATCGCGTGGTAGCTCGGCCAGTTGCGGGCCGCCTTGCCGATGCCGCCGTAGACGACGAGCTCGGAGGGCTTCTCGGCGACGTCGGGGTGCAGGTTGTTCTCGAGCATCCGCAGCGCCGCCTCCTGCTGCCATCCCTTGCAACGCAGTCCCGCCGTGCTCGGCCCCGAACTGCTCATGCCGCCACCGCCACCGGGGCTCCCAGGCTCCGCGACAGCTCATCCGCATGCTCGGCCACAAATCGCCCGCACGCGTCGATCCGCGCCGGCGACACCCTGTAGTTCGGCGCCAGCACGCTCAGCGCCGCGACGATCTGCCCATCCACGCCGTACACCGGGGCCGCGATCGAGGTGACGTCGGCCTCCACCGCGCCGGCGCGCGCCACGTACCCGGCCTCGCCGACCCGGCCGCGGAGCGCGGCCCCGAGCGCGGTGCCGCGCCGCGGGATCGTGCGCCCGGCCCAGCTCGCGGTCTGGACCAGCTTCGGGCTCGCGACCTGGCGCAGGTACACGACCCGCTGGTCATCGGCCGCGATCGCGAGGTTCGCGGTCTCGCCGGTCTCGCGCGCGAGCGCCGCCAGGTGCGGGCCGGCGAGCTCGTACACGGGATCCGACCGCAGCGCCACCGCCGCGAGCTGCCGCAGGCGCGTGCCCGGGCCATAACGGCCGTACTCGTCGCGGCGGACGAGCTCCTGGCCCGCGAGCGTCGCCAGCAGACGCGAGGCGGTGCTCGGCGACAGTTCGGCCGCGCGCGCGAGCTGGGTGAGCGTGCCGCCCTCCTCGGCGACCGCCGCCAGCAGCGTCAGCGCGCGTTCAACGGTACGAGTCCCGGTCTCTGACATCGGATGCAAACTTTACCGTAGAATGAAACACCTTGTCACTAGACGGCAATCGGCGCCTCGCGAGTTCGTCGCGCCGCTCCCACCGAAGCGACCACCACCAGCGCCATCCCCAGCAGCGTCCTGGCGCTCAAGCTCTGCCCCAACACGATGAACCCGGCGAGCGCCGCCATCGCCGGCTCGATGCTCATCAGCACGCCGAACACCGACGGGCGGATGCGCCGCAGCGCCTCGACCTCGAACGAGTAGGGGATCGCGGAGGACAGCAGCCCGACCGCGGCTCCGAGCGCGAGCGAGCGCGGCTCGAGCAGGTGCGGGCCGCCCTGGGCGACCCCGAACGGCAGGATCACGATCGTGGCGACGCACATCGCGAGCGCGAGCCCGGTCCCGCCCTCGAACGCTCGTCCCACCCGAGCGTTGACGATGATGTACGTGCCCCACAGCGCTCCGGCCAGCAGTGCGAGCGCGACGCCGAGCGCGTTCAGATGCTGCGTATCGCCCTGGGTCAGCGCGATGATGCCGGTCGCGGCGATCGCGATCCAGACCAGGTCGACCGCTCGTCGGGAGCCCGCGACGGCGACGGTCAGCGGGCCGACGAACTCCAGCGTGACCGCGATCCCCAGCGGGATCCGGTGAAGCGCGCTGTAGAAGCTCAGGTTCATGCACCCGAGCACGAGGCCGAACACGCACGCCAGGCCCAACTGGTAACGCGTGTATTCGCGCAACCTCAGCCGCGGCCGCCACAGCACCAGCAGGATCACCGTCCCGAACAGGAGCCGGAGCCAGACCGCGCCCGCCGGCCCGATCTTCGCGAACAGGGTGGCCGCGATCGCCGAGCCGAACTGGACCGACGAGATCGCGCCGAGCACGAGCACCGGCGAGGGCGCACGGGTCAGCAGCCCGGGTTGGGGCGGGATCGTCGCGGTGTCGCTCGCGGCAGCCACGAGGGCCGATGCTAACCGCGCGGGCAATCGTGCTCGACGGCGAGACGCTCACCCCCGAGCGCGTCGCCGCGGTGGCGCGGCACGGCGAGCGCGTCGAACTCGCCCCGGTGGCGCGCGCCCGCAACGAGGCCGCTCGCGAGGCGATCGCCGCTCTGCTCGAGCGCGGAGAGGCGCTGTACGGCGCCACCACCGGTGTCGGCGCGCTGCGAGACCGCGCGATCGGCGCCTCCGAGCGCGAGCGCTTCCAGTGGAACCTGCTCCGGAGTCATGCTGTAAGCGCCGGCCGCCCACTGAGCGCCGAACTCGTCCGCGCCGGCATGGTCACGCGCGCCAACCAACTCGGAGCGGGCGGCGCGGGCGTAAACCCCGCCCTGCTTGATGGCCTGATCCACGCGCTCAACGCCGGCGTCACCCCGCTGACGCGCGAGCTCGGATCGCTCGGCACCGGCGATCTGCCCGGCCTCGCGGAGATCGCGCTGGCGCTGCTCGGCGAGGGGAAGGTGTGGCGCGACGGCGAGTTGGTCGACGCGCCGGCGCCCGCCGAGCCGATCCGGCTCGGACTGCGCGACGCGCTCGGGTTCATGAGCTCCAACGCCGTGACCGCGGGCCACGCCGCGCTGCTGGCCGTCGACGCGCGGGCGCTCCAGGAGCGGTGGCTCGAGGTCGCGGCGCTGTCGTTCGAGGCGCTCGACGCCGATCCGGTGGTGCTCGACGCGCGCGTCCAGGCCGGCCGCGGCGCCCGCGGGCAGGCGGCGGTGGCAGCGCGGATGCGCGAACTGCTCGCCGGCGCCCCGTTCGATCCACACGCGCCGGACCGGCTCGTCCAGGACCCGTACCCGTTCCGTGTGCTGCCGCAGGTCGACGGCGTCGCGAACGATGCACTGAGCGCGCTCGACGACGTGGTCGCCCGCGAGCTCAACGCGCGCCCCGAGAACGCGCTGATCCACGAGGGCCGTGCGTTCCCGACCGGCAACTTCCACGCCGCCGAACTGGGTGCGGCGCTCGACGCGCTCCGGGCGGCGTTCGCGCATTCGGCATCGCTGATCGCGGGCCGCGTCAGCGCGATCCTCGACCCGCGGATGAGCGGGCTGAACCCATTCCTCGCCGACGATCCCGGGCCGGACTCGGGCCACATGATGCTCGAGTACACCGCCCATGCCGCCGCCGCCGAGGCGCGCTCGATGGCGGCGCCGATGGCGGCCCAGAGCGTGTGGGCATCGCTCGGCGTCGAGTCTCACGCGAGCCTCGCCGCGACGGCGGCGGTCCGCACCGACGAGCTGCTCCAGGCGATGACCGTGCTCGTCGCAACCGAGTTGGTCGTCACGGTCCGCGCGCTCCGCGCGAAGGGGCGACTTCCCGCCGGCGCCGGCGTCCGGGCGCTGTTCGACGCCAGCGCGCAGGCGCTGCCCTCGGGACTCGAGGACCGCCCATTCGGCGAGGACGTCGAGGTCGCGCGCGGGCTGCTGGCCTCACGGTCCGCGCGGTAGCCTCAATTCAAGACCTTGAAACTGGGAAAGGACCTTGAAAATGGGCGTACAGGAGCACGAGCAGCTGTGGGGCGGGGAGACCACCAAGGCCGTGGCCAACTTCCCGGTCTCGGGCGAGCACATCCCGGTCCCCGTGGTGCGCTGGCTCGGGCGGATCAAGGGCGCGGCAGCGCGGGTCAACGCTGAACTGGGGCTGCTCGACGACGACAAGGCCTCCCGGATCGCGGCCGCCGGCGATCGCATCGCCGAGGGCGAGTTCGACGACCAGTTCCCGATCGACGTGTTCCAGACGGGTTCGGGGACCTCGACGAACATGAACGCGAACGAGGTGATCGCAAACCTCGCAAATGAAAGCGACCCCGCCCACCCCGTCCATGCCAACGACGACGTCAACATGGGCCAGTCCTCCAACGACGTGTTCCCGTCGGCCGTCCACCTTGCCGCGCTCGACACCGTCACGAACGGACTGCTGCCCGTGCTCGAGCAGCTCGAGGCCTCGTTCCAGGCCAAGGCGACCGAGTTCAAGGACATGGTCAAGTCGGGGCGGACCCACCTGATGGACGCGGTACCGGTCACGCTCGGCCAGGAGTTCTCGGGTTATGCGGCGCAGATCCGCCTCGGACGCGAGCGGATCCTGAACGCGCTGCCTCACGTCGCGCAGATCCCGCTCGGCGGCACCGCGACGGGCACCGGTATGAACACGCACAAGGAGTTCGCGGCGCGCGTCCGGGCGCGGCTGACCGAGGCTACCGGCCTCGAGATCCGCGCTCCCGAGGATCCGTTCGAGGCGCAGGGCAACCGCGACGCGCTGGTGGAGCTGTCGGGCGCTTTGAAAGTTCTCGCGGTGTCGTTGACCAAGATCGCGAACGACCTCGCGTGGATGGGCTCCGGACCGCGCACGGCGATCGGCGAGATCCTGCTGCCCGAGCTCCAGAAGGGCTCGTCGATCATGCCCGGGAAGGTGAACCCGGTCATCCCGGAGGTCGTCCTTCAGATCTCGGCGCAGGTGATTGGTAACGACACCGCGATCACGGTGGCGGGCTCGCAGGGCAACTTCGAGCTCAACGTGCGCGTGCCGCTGATCGCCCGCAATCTGCTCGACCAGATCCGCCTGTTGACGAGCGGCTGCCGGATCTTCGCGGAGAAGTGCGTCGACGGAATCCAGGCCAACGAGGAGGGCCTGCGGCGGTCCGCCGAGATGACACTGTCGGCGGCGACCGCGCTCAACCCCTATATCGGCTACGACAAGGGTGCGGAGATCGTCAAGCAGGCGTCGCAGTCGGGCCGGCCGCTGCGCGACGTCGCGCTCGAACTCGGCGTCGACGAGGAGACCTACGAAAAGGCGATGGACCTGCGCAAGATGGCGCAGGGGAACCTGTAACGCCCGGCCTCACAACGGAAGCGTTCGCGGCAGCCCGAAGCGGGACAGTAGGTGGCTGCCGCCGAACCGGATGAGGTGTGAGATCCGGTCGTCGTCGATCGTCAGCACGATCACGCCCATGCCGCGGAGAACCGGCGCGTACACGTCTCCCATGTAGTGGCCGAACGCGGGCTGTCCGTTCGCCCGCGTGGGCACCAGGCGGTGGGTGCGATCTCTGCGCGCGATGAACGCGTGTTTGAAGAACTCGTTGATCGCGGCCGCGCCCTGGTACTCGAACGGCTCGGGCGGCATCGTCACCCACGCGTCCTCGGTGAGCAGCGCGACGATCTCCTCGACGCGGCCGTTCTCGAACGCGTCGGCGAACCGCCCTACGAGCTCGCGTTCGGGCGCCGACTGCGGTAGCGGCGCGCGATCACGTCGTGGCGGTGCCTGCGCGTCTAGGGTGGCCCGCGCGCGCTGGAGCGCGCTGTTGACCCCGGTCTCGGTCGTCTCGAGCATTGTCGCGACCTCGGCGGACTGGAATCCCAGCACGTCCTTGAGCACGATCGCGGCCCGTTGGCGCGGCGGAAGGCGCTGGAGCGCGGTCACGAACGCGAGCGCGACCGTCTCACGCGCCTCGTACCGGGCCTCGGGTCCGGGAGCCGCGTCTGGCACTCCCTCGAACAGCGCGTCCGGGTACGGCTCGAGCCACGCGAACTCCCCATAGCGAGTCGGCTCAGGCGGCTGGAACGACAGCGGTCGCTCCTCCTGTGGCCGGCGGGCGCCGGTGCGGAGCGCGTTCAGGCACCGGTTGGTTGCGATCGTGTAAAGCCAGCTGCGCAACGAGGATCGCTGCTCGAAGCCATCGAGCCCGCGCCAGGCCGCCAACAGCGTCTCCTGAAGCGCATCCTCGGCATCCTGAACTGAGCCGAGGATCCGGTAGCAGTGGACCTGTAGCTCGCGCCGGTGGCCGTCGGTCAGCTCGCGGAACGCCTGCTCGTCGCCGTCGCGGGCTCTGGCCAGCGTGCTCGTGGTCATGGCCGGATCGTGTCACGGGGCATCGAAGGTGTGGACACCGACGTGGCTCGAAATTCATCGGTCAATTTGCGCGCGGGGCCGTGTCTCAAATCACGACACAACGACTCGTGAGGA
>Ga0335072_10002586_pt1 | contig 27957 bp, 24 predicted proteins | sample Lox_Sample_21_FD_206725 | JGI IMG/M metagenome (GOLD analysis project Ga0335072, IMG submission 206725) | Soil microbial communities from Loxahatchee National Wildlife Refuge, Florida, United States - Lox_Sample_2.1 | ecosystem: Environmental > Terrestrial > Soil > Wetlands | place: USA... | reverse complement strand
GGGGTTGGTTGGGGCAGGGGCAGGGGCAGGGGCAGGGAAAAGAATCTGTCAAACGGTGGGTGCCTATTAATCGCAGGTCCGACCTGCGATTAATAGACACCCACCATCTGGCTAAGCGTAGGCAATTGGATCAGCCAGCCTATCAGATCGACAGACAGGTGATAGACAGACAGGTGACAGGTAGAAGGCAGGCCGATAGGTGACAGACAGACAGGTGGAAGGCCGGCCGACAGGTGAGAGACAGACAGGTGGAAGGCCGGCCGACAGGTGTCAGACGGACAGGTAGAAGACAGGCCGACAGGCAGATTCTAGTCGCAAGCAGGGCTTGCGATTAATCTAAACACCCGACATTTGATGCTGACGCACATATGCGACAACGTGGAAATCATCTAGCTGGAGCTAGAACAGATATGCGACAGTGCTGTGAAATGCTAGGGACTCATAAAACACTTCCATGTATTATTCAGATCCAGGCCCCGATGGATGCCAGCTAAGGGGTCGAAAAAGACCATGTACATGATATGGGAAGTGTTCAATCGAGGTGCTGCTCTTCTGACCTGCGATCTTAGTATCAACGTCAGTCTACGAGGAAGCACCTCCCATCCTCCACAGTAGCAATACCTTCACCTTCGTCAGTAACGCCCAGTCATGCTATAACTTGATGATCTCATCTCCGGCCGCACTCGCCGTCAACTCACTTCTGTGGCTTTTCATGTGATAACTGAATACGCAGCCCTACTCTTATGCAGGCCCCGGCATTGGAGAAAGCCTCTGGAACACCCTCTCGAACACTTGTCCAAATCTCAAGAAAGTCAGCGTCGACCTCAGGGCGCGGGAATGAATATGTGGTCGTCATGACACTGGCCCGCATTCCACTGCTCACCATGTATGGCTACAAGGCAGAGAATCTTCCTCAGATTGTCGGCAAAGCAAAGGCGATCAGAACCAGCAAGGCATATTTTCAGCATGATCGAGAGGCAGCAGAGCTATTGGCCTAGCGGGCGCCATTGCGGTTTTCGGTTACCAACAAACGCGACGATTGAGCTGAAGGACAGTCTGGAGACCTCTACTCTGGAGAAGATTGTGGAGAAGTCTTGTGGATATTGGATCAGTCCGGATGTCGAAGCTGGGAAATTTAAACGATACACTCACGACCGGTTCTATGATAGTGATGATACTGGATGAGTGTACAGAGGGCCAGGATGTCTATGATGAGTATGAGGACGGATACATGGATGTAGGCGCCGGATTTGTGCTACCGCCACTGCGCAGGGTCTTGCAATGCCAGTCAGCGTCTTCACAAAGAATGGGAAATCGGTCAGGTTCTGGCCACATACGACAGTCGAGAAGGATGCACAAACGTGTTCACCGTCTTGTGGAAGATCTAGACGCTTTATATGCGGAGGAAGTGACCGAGTCATTCGAATGATCTTAAGCCCAACGGGAAGGGTTAGGAGAGTAAGCTGGTCGTTGAGCGCTGATGCCAAAAGAAAATCGAGCTTTCACCGAGGCTTCCTTATCTCGACGAGGTACCCTCCCCCCATGAGCCGTCCCGAGGTGGGTAAGACTGTGCTTGCAAGTGCAGTTAGAGTTTGGTTGGCATGGACAACTGTGGCAGGTTGAGGCTTTGTTATGTTGACTAGTGTAACTGTCTCTGTTTCTCATGGTTCCTTGACAATGCGGCACCGGTCCAACGCCTCGGACATAACGAAAAGAGCCAGACACCTGGTGTCGCAATCCGCGGCGCCCTCAAATATAGCCCCTCCCAGTTCCCAGGCGTCCACAGCAAGCTATACGCCCTCGGCGCCAGCCCTTGCAGGGACACTCTTATCCAACCCCTGTCTCGCAAGTTACAACCTCGACCTCCTCCTCGCTCTCTGAGTCTCGACAAGCTGACTATTGCCCCAATCTCAATATAGGTGCTAGTCCTGATTGGCGACATCAATGGATGCGTAGCTTGTACGTGAAGATAGTCCCCAGGTAAAAGCCCAACATTACGAAGTGCATTATGTTTGAACCCCTAGACATCATCTTGTGGGTTTTTTGAGAGAGAGACTGGCAGTCCGTTGGATGCATACATCATATCCTCGAGTAGAGCTGACTTTCAGCTGGGCGAGCAATTGTCTGATAGCTACGAATGCAGAAATAAGCTCAAAGCTAGGGCCAAGAGCAATGACTGCGCTTCAAGGTGAACTCGTTTGAAAAACCGAGATGAGAGATATGCCCAGGCCTGAGAGCCAGCATTTAATTAGCCACGAAACATACAACACCTCTGTCTAACTTATCAGAAGCCTTTCCCCGTAGCACCAAACACATGGCCAAACGCTGGTTGGCTATGGCCCACAATCGGGCTCCCAATATCACCTACTGTTCCCGTCCAGGCATTTCCACTGTCAGCTTCGAATTTGACGACTTGACCTCTTTGACCGTCGTCTCGGACCTCGAAACTTCCGCCACCATTCTGCGCATTGCCTTCCGTGTCGCAGATTGCGAGCATTTCATCTAGCGAAATGGCTGATTCTGGAGGAAGATGTCTCAGCACGTTTTGTACAGGATGGAAGCCGTCTGGTGTGCTACCAGGGGTCGCTGAAAGCTGCTTGCACGTTTGCGCAAGCATGCGGCGGATGGCCACAGGTCGAGGAGCATGGGATCGCGACATGCTGTGAAGACCGCCCCCAATAGTGCCAAATGCATTATTTGACGACTGGCTCGATACAGGCCATCCAACTCCTTGTTTGCTGGCGTGACCAGGCGCTCCCCAGTTGGCATGGCCGGCCAAATTTGAACTGAAAGCATTCCAATTCTGACCGGTGAAGTTGAAGCCGTCGGGTTTCGCATCAGGGAAGCTGCCGAAAGGGGCTCTGCCCGAGCCGGGCGCTCCTGGACCGGAAACATTTACTGGCTCAGTATTGGCACTCAGGGGGATATCTGAGTCGTCAAGAAGGGCTTTGCTACCAAGTTGAGTCGCTAGTTTATCAACGTCGGCGTCAGTAGATTTTCGCTTCTGCCTGTCGGGGGTCGTACTTGACGGTCTTGCAATTGGTGCAGGGCGCGAAATTGGGGCGGGCTGTTGATTTGGCTCGCCTTGTGAGGCTGATGGCTGCCGTGAATGTGTTTGAGGTTTCGACGCTGGTGCCTGTTGAGCTAAGATAGGGGTTGGCACGGGTGCTTGAGAGTGAAATGGCATTTGCTGTGAGTGAGGTGGGAATTGTCGCACGTTAGGGATCCCAGGAGGATATGGGATGCCGTTAGGTGGGCCAAAGTTCCGATGCTGCCCTCCCATAGGTGGACCCTGGTACATTGGCATGGGTGGCATCATCCCAGGCATCATGTTTGGACCAGATGTTGGCGGGCCATTCATGCCCAGTCCCGGCATCCCATTGAATGCGTACGGAGGATGTCCGGATCTGCCTTGGTTGTTTAATGGTGACAAAGGGGCAGAGGGCTGAGGGTGGTGCAAAACGGGTGGTTGTCCCTGTGCTCTCACGGGCACATTGGCCTGGACCGGGGTGTGTGGTACAGCGACTGTTGCTGGTGATATCGAAGAGTGTGGCGTCTCGATACTGGTCTGGAGTGATCTTGGTGAAGAGCCGCGCGAATGCTGTCCTTGCTGAGAAGCTTGACGCTGGCGAGCTGCGGGCGTGGGCACTTTCGGAGGAATAATCGGCGTTGCGACTTGAAAGTGCGGTGACTGAAGAATGGAAGGGTGTGAAGGGGGGTGTAGCCCGGGTGGAACGGCAATTGGCGGCCGTTTCGTAGCTTGCTCCTGTCTGGCACGGTCTCTTGTTTCCTTCTCCGTCTTTTCGGCGGCTTCCTTCTCCTTCTTGGCTTGTTCTTCCTTGATTTTGCGCTCTTTCTCCTCCTTGAGTTTCCGCTCTTTGGCTTCTCGTTCCTTTGCCTCGCGCTCCTCGCGTTCTTTCTTACGCGCATCTTCGCGTTTCTTCTTCTCTCGTTCCTTGGCTTCTCGCTGCTTTCGCTCTACCTCGGCTTGACGCTCGCGCTCTTCCTGGGCCTTTCGCAGCTTCTCAGCCTCCTTTCGTGCTCGTTCCTCTTCAGAGGCCTTCTTCTCAGCTTCTCGCTTTTTGCGTTGCTCCTCTTTCCGCTGCCGTTGCTCTTCGAGCTTCTTTTCTTCAATTTCTCTTTGTGCCGCTTCTAGGGCAGCCCTCTCAGCATCCTTCTTGGCCTTCTCCTCTTCTTTGGCCTGTTTCTGGAGCCTCTTCTTCTCCTTTCTCTTGGCGGCTTCTTTGGCTTTCTTTGCTTCTCGTTGCGTGTCGAGCCTGTTTTCCTCGTCCAGCTCTTCTATAAGCTTCTTTTGTCGCTCTTGCGCAACCTTTTCTCGATATGCTGTCAAGACTCGTTGCTCGAACATGCGGGCCGCGAATATCTGGAACATTCTTCGACCTTCTTCCATTCGCTGTTCTTCGGTCATAGCATCCTGAAAAAGCCTTTTAGCTCAATCCAATTCTTAGAAATTGTCATGGTCATACCATCTCATCGCCCTCAAAGTCATCCTCATCCTGGCTGTCGTAGTCCTCATCATCGTCATCGTCGTCGTAATCATCATCTTCTTCCAACGGAGGATGATTGTGACCTTGATGAAAATTCTGATGAGCTAGAGCAGCCGAAGGGTAATGAGTTTCTTCCTCACGTTGCATGCGCCTCTCGGCTAGTTGTTCCATCATGTCAATGAAATGCTTCCCATCATTCTTCAGAAGGTCGTCAGCCACAGTTAAGATGCCATCTGCGGAAAAAGTTAGTTGAGTGTGGTAAAAAAAGCCAACGCTTTTTTGGTCAAGTACCCTTTACTGTAAGACTATTTCCAAAAGTGAAGAAGTCTGGCGGAGGTCGAGGGAGTTCTTCTACGTCATCGTCGCTAAAAGGCTCTTCATCATCGTCGTACTCTTCCTCCTCATCTAGATCGTCGTCCTCATCTCCTATCTCTTGCGCCCCCCTCCTGGTGGGGTATGAGCCAGCCATTCGTGGAGGTGATCGTATGTGGTTGTAGGTCCGAGGTGGCGCCGTGATGGGTGGTCCATTTGGCATTCCATGATTATGATTCGCAAACTGCTCTAGCTCTTCGTAATAAGCGTCATAGAGAACCTCCAGTTCCTCCTCTATGGCAGTTCGTTTCCGGCCGCAGACAGTACAACTACAAGAGTGCTTCTGCTGCTCCTTCATTTTTCGGAGTACTGCTTCCTTTTCAACTTTCACCAGCGAGCGCCGTTCCTCCTCTCCCAGCTCGAGCCAGAACTGCTTGATGTTTTCCCGCTCAGCCTGCGTAGATGTATTCCATATTCGGTCGCGAGACATTTTGTGGATCGACCGAAGTGCTGGATTTGAAAGAGGCGGTGGAGGCGCCGCCTGCGGCTTCGAAAGTGGTGCGGGGCCCCTTGCAAGAGAAGTCGAACTACCAGTGGTATAATTCTGAGCTACATCTGAGTAGTTGCTACCCTTTCCAGCCTTTTTCTTTTTCTTGCCATTGGCCATTAGGTTAGAAGGCTGTGGTGTGTGCTGGTGCCCATTCTGAAGCATTGGATCCTGTGGATAGGCAGGGTCTTCAGCACCACTGTAAAACTCATCATCGACTTCAGCTGCTTCTTCAGCGAAGTCGGGGTCAACGTCCTCGTTCTCTTCCGTAAAATAACCCTTGGGAGGCCCCCGACCTTGGTGAGGGAACGAAGTATGCCCGTTTTGAACCTGATGGTCTGACGCAGGAAAGCCATTGTGAAGGGTTTGTTCAGCCGCACGTTTTGCCGCCTCCTTCTCCCTTCGTTTCTGCTTCTTGCGATTGATTGCGGGCGCACTATCTGGATCTGTATTCAGGCTCGCACTCTCTGCTGGCTCAGATTGTGGAAGAGGGGTTGATGACGCTGAGTTGGTGTTCGTTCGTGCCTGCCTTGTATCTGGGTCGTTGGACTTCGCCACATTCGGCGTCTTGAGCGTTGTTTGTGCAGGTTTGGCGGTCGGGAGAGGTCGGGAAGCGTTTACTTGAGCGGTAACCGCCTTCTTCGATTTCGCAGGCATTCTCGACTGTAAAGTATGGCATAGGTCGTCGGGGGCGAAAGGAGGTCTGATCGAATTTCAAAGCGTTGTTATATGACGAGCGAGGTTGTTTAAGGACTGTGAAATTTCGAGGACAAACTCCTCCCGTGTTGTAGCAGTGGTAGTAAATGTGAGCCAGGTGTCGGTCCGTCCCACACGAGGACGTGAAAAGAGTTGTCAGTTGTGCAGGCTGGGGCTATCCTTGAAGACGTTGTCAGGAAAAGTCCGAAATGTTTTGGAGGGGGCGTCAGGTGCCGCCGGGAGAACGCTATTGGTAGATCGTACAGGGTGGAAAGACACAGCCTTAAGCGACTTGTTAGCGCGCATACGCAACCTATGCAGGAACAACTTCCCCCGTATCTCAACCGCCTCTCTTCCTCAGGCACATCCTATCGGCGACTGGCTTACATGCCTTTTCTTTTCTTGCCAGTATTCGGTTACAGATTATCAAATCAATTGTCTCGTTTCCCTTCTCAGCGTGCCTGATTAAAGAAGGTGGATAATTCCCTGCCTCAGGCTCCGATTTCCCCTCGGCCATAACTGGGGGACAACCACCCCAATCCCGACCCGAGTCCTTCAACCCGGAAATTCGCATAGCACCAGAAAATTCATTTCCACGTCTGTTGAGCTCTGGAAAGGGCCCTTTTTCTCTAACAAGCAGCTGGAACTGCAGACTGGCCTTGGGAGGACGCTGTGTTCGAGCTTGTGGCGCAAACGATTGGCAGAACTTATCCGAGTCAATCACAAAGACTGCTGAGTTGTCTGAAAATCTGATTGCCGCCGGGGTTACGTGGAAGACGTCGCGAACACGCTCTCATGGAACAGGCACAGAGCCAAGCCCAGAATGTTTTGAGAAGGTAAGGGTCGTCCTTGAAGCTTTTTTGGTTCCCCTTTTCCTACCATCCGTTCAACTGGAGCTGAGTTATCGCTTCCTAGGAAACTCGTGATAATTGGCGACGGCGCTTGTGGAAAGACATCTCTGCTTTCGGTCTTCACTCTCGGCTACTTCCCTACCCACTACGTACCAACAGTCTTCGAGAATTACGTGACCGATTGCCGCGTTGACGGTCGATCCGTTCAGTTAGCCCTATGGGATACGGCAGGTCAAGAAGACTACGAGCGGCTCCGCCCGTTGGCCTACTCACGAGCACATATCATCTTGATTGGCTTCAGCGTTGATAGTCCAGACAGCCTGGAGAACGTACGACACAAATGGGTTGAAGAGGCGCGAGAACGGTGCCCAGATGTACCAGTGATATTGGTGGGATTGAAGAAGGACCTCCGGGAGGACCCATTGGCGAGGGAGGAGATGAGGAGGAAGAGCCAAAAGTTCATCACGCCAAAGGAGGGTGCAGAGATGGCACAACAATGCGGAGCGAGGAAATATTTGGAGTGCTCAAGTTTGACAGGAGAGGGCGTTGATGATGTGTTCGAGGCGGCGACGCGCGCTGCGCTCTTGGCTACTACCGATGGGAGTAGCAAGGGTGGGTGCTGCGTCATTCTATAAGGCAACTTTGTATGGATGGGAGGAAGACTTTGATGCAATTAGCTTTGACATTGAGACCAAGCGTTCCCCAGCCAACGACCAAGCACTTTTGCTGAAGCCTTTGACGCGACCAGATAGCCTGGTTGCTGTTAGATGGTTGTCGTTCCCCTTTATACTGTATTCATTCTGGGTCGATGAATGCTCCCTCACTCCCTTTGCTTCTATCCTTTCCCGCGCCTGAATGGTTATTCACTGTCGTGCCTGCACCGCATTCAGTCCGGCCTGCAGCAATCTGATCTGTCGCGCTCAGCGGCGCCATGACATGAACGGAAATTAGTGAAAAAGGGAGAGGATTTGGGGGAGATGCAAAGGTGTATTACTGTCCAACATAAGCCGGTGAAGTCAGCATACGGTGTCTTGAACTGCCGGTTTTAGTCGTCCCTTGCCAAAATATGATGGCAGAAGGTATCAATCAATCTGCAGGCCGCACTTGGATAGGAAAACTGTCTCCGTCTGTGGGATGATGGAGAAATTTGAATAGTACTCTTGGGGGCTGTCACAGAGAAGGAAAGTCGTGATTGCAGCGTTCGTGAAAAACGTGGGAGAAATTATTTGTTCGCCTGGAAAACCGAAACTCTGTTGCCCATCCAGCTGCCAAAAGAGAAACGTCGCTTATTGGCACAATGCCTGGAACACGTCTTCCGCTCCGCTACAAACTGAACCGGACAATTCCCGGAGCATTTCGACGTCTAGGACCAGGCAGCTGTGATCTTAGGGACGACATCATCACATAACGATCTCCATGCGCGAACTTGCTGGTTTGGGTATTCAACTTACTACTTGACGGCAGTCAGGCAGAGTATAATAATACCGATATACGCTACTCCTATTTGCAATTTGTGGGTAGATTATCGGGATGCGTGCTAGGGATCCCAGTGGAAAGAAATTGCTTCGAATGCAAGATTGAACGCATGACTTTCAGACAGTATGACTGAGTACTTCAGTCTACTCATTGTAGAGCTGTTGACTGAAAATTGTACTCAATTGATACAAAATTCGGCCAATCAATCATCTCGTAGCCAACCGCGAAAGCTAGAGTAGGCTTGAGTCTACGCGTAGTGTTCCACAAATTACACATACCCTGACCCGCAAAATTGGCCTATTCCATTTCTGAGGGAAGTTCCTTGGCCATTTCCAAAGGCCGGGATCTGCACTTGTGGCTACTCCCTTTCCAGCAATGAGGTCTCTGCATCCCAGATCTCTGAGCAGGAAAGCACCATCTTTAACACGCACTATTGTTTGATGAGATTCGAAGTCAAATTCCAAGGTGATTTGCCAAGGAGTGCTAGGGACATCCTCGAGAGCTTAAAGTCGACCATAGCCTGAGCGTTGTATCGACTAGCCAATCGAAGATATGGACAAGGTTGTACTCACCTCTCTCGATGCTTTGGAAGCTTCTCTGAACGCGCTCCTTACCTCACTGACAACCACACCAACTCTCTCGACCGCTCCTGCAGCTTCCAATGCCTTGCTTACTACCGACGATGCTCTGACGACCTCTCTCACTACACTCAAGCAGCACCAACAGAATTATGCTAGGATACTCCACCTACGAGCCGAGGCTACCCGCCTCGAAGACCAGATCAAAAGCATTGTGCGCACTTGTGGCGAGCTCAGAACCGAGATTGGAGGAATACATTCGAGCATTCTCGATGACTCGTCAGAAGACGAAGATCAAGAAGGACAGCAGCAAGATGTTGACTATAAGACACTTCTATCGTTTGCTCGACGCATAGGCAAACACAACACACAAGCTGCAAGAGAAGCAGAAGAGGAATCTATTAGGCGAAGCCAGAAAGCGAAAGAACGCGCAACTACTGCTTCAAGGCCCGCTACAAATGGTGCTGTTATGCTTTCGGCTACTGAGAACCCGTCAGAATTGGGCAATATCATCCCTGATAACGAGCGGGCGTGGCTAAATGAAACGGTGATTGCTACGCGTGCAGCGCAAGGCATGGCCTTCCCGGCTGCGGAGAGGTTGAAGTTAGGAATGCTGGGACGGCTACAGTATGCTCGCGAGCAAGGTGGAGAAGAAGCTGTTGAGAGGGAGATTGAGCGGCTGATGGGGGGAAGTTTGGAAAATGAGACCTCGAAGATAGCGGTGGAACCAGGGAACATGAGTGCTGAACCTGCCGAGAACCAGAGGCAAGCCAAGGCACAAGGTCCAACCAGTACCTCGATAAGTAATGCCAGGTCTCAACGCCCGCCAGAAAGGAAGAGGAGTGATGCGCCGCTAAATCTGGATTTGTGGAATGAGGATGACGATGACGATGAGGATGATGATTGAACAGGATAAGTGCTACAGCAATAGCTTTCAACAGTACGTGACGCAGAGGTCGACTGGGGTGACCAACGGCTCGTCTTTTGCAATTCGCAGGTGCCAAAGTTTTGTCTCGCCACCCAACCAACGGCCCCTTTGCTATCCTTGTTTGGCGTACACTAGTCGAAGGTCCTAGACCTGCGCATGCTGCATAGGTCCAGTGCAATCGACAAGATGGTGTGTGACGCAAACAAGATGAGCGGTAGATGCATTGCAGGAAGCAGCTTCAAGAAGAAAAGACGCAGAAATGTAGCCTCTGTTGGTGTGCCATAGAGGGGAGTTGAAGGTCACAGAAAGCTCCATATGTGAGATGTTGAACACCTGAAAGCCGCCTCTGGTGCTTCTCATCCTGCCTGGCGTAATTTGGACACGGAACAGGTGAAGGGTGAAAGAGCTTGCCAAGACAGGTGTTTAGCTTTCGCCCAACAACACTTTCGAAACCGTGGCCTACTTAGGAAGCGCAAGTTCTTCTACCCTTTCCCAGACAATGACATGATTCCCTGACACAAGCCCTCCTGTCTTCACCAGGGTCACCGGCCTAATTCGTTGCAACCTCCCAGCATGACGAAGAGGAAGTCGGCCGACGAGCCAGATGGAACGGTACCCCGAAAGCGTCTGGCCTTTGGCGTGCCAAAATATGCCGCAATCAAAGCAACGTGAGCTCCTTATCAAGCTATTCTCGCTACCATACTAATCATCTGCGCTAGAATACAACGGAACAGCACGGAGTCTCCTCTGCTTCGATTAGCTGTCGAGATTCGAGAACGGATATGGTCTCTGGTCCTTGGAGGAGGTTTGCTTCACCTGGAATTCGGGCCCTTTGACCAGTACGACCGTGACTTAGATGGCTTTTTCAGAGACAACAACATAACCCTACCAGGCAAGTTCGTATGGTCTGCCAACTATTGCACATTGAAGGACTCTGAACAACACTCAAATGCTGTGGTACTTCCCACGCCATTTCAAACCAGTCAAAACTCCACCGACACCATTGAAGAGAATCCTCATACAGATTGCGGCACGGCGAATCACCCAACAAATAAGGATAATAGGCCGCATCTGCAAGTCCTTCGAACCTGTCGCCAAATCTACCTCGAGGCTAGCCGCGTTCTTTGGAATACCAACACGTTCTCCTTCGACAACCCTAACGTACTGAAGATGTTCATGGACAATCGTAAGACGGCTCAAAAGCAATTACTGAGGAAGTTGCACTTGGATATGAGCTGGCACTGGGGATTCCAAAAGCGCGCTTGGGAGAAGGTACTGACTCTCACTCTGGTCCGTTCTCTCAAAGGGCTGAGGACATTCCATCTGTACATTGAGCAATGGCTACTCAATCGAGAGGCGGACTGGGAAGACAAGGGGGCCTGGGAGACAGATCTCCTAAGCGACACGTATTTTGAGGATGTCATGAAGCTCAAAATACTACCCCTTGAGACAGTCACTGTCAATATCGCCAACGGACCAGAGCTTAATGAGCGCGAAAGGCATCTGCAGTGGCCATTAGCAGGCCGGGCCGAGTGGGCTGAGAGATTGAAGGGGCAGCTTCTTGATCCAGAAGGTACAGCATGCTGGCAAGAGCGACAGGACCACATCAGAGAGGCGGCGCGCCAAAAGAAAGAGGAAAGAGCACAAATTCGTGCCAAACAGACTTGCTTTGACTTTTCCAGCGAAGAAGAATGTGCCGAATTCTACCAGGAACGCCAGGATGACAAAGACAAGCGCAGTGGACGAGTGAGGAAAGCTAAGAAGGTCGCGGGGCCATGCGGTCGACAACATATGTGCCTTCTCTGCTTTTTGAAGGGGGTCTCTGAGTCTGATCGATATGAGGCGGCACGCAATTGTCCTAAACCTGGCCACTGCAATGTGGTGGACGAAACGACTAGTTGAGCCTTGTCTTGTTACGGCTCGGAGACTAACTGCACACTCCTGGCGATTCCATCGGCTGTCAGTAACAAGGTGTTTTTCTTGTGTTCGGCCGACTAAGTCGAAGGCTTGTGGCTTGCCGTGTCTCAGAGTGGCTTTTGAGGGAAGTTCGAGCTAGAAGAAACATGGGGCTTTGGGCGAAGGATGACGGAGATCAAAACCTGGCCAAACGTACGTATCACAGGCTCCAAGAAATATGAAAGTTGCAAATTAAAGTAGTTGAGGCCACAAGCATTGTTGAAAAGTTGGTGATCTCCCACGTAGATTTCAACATGGAAGAGTCATGATGCTCAAGAAACTGCTGGCACACGACAAGCACTTGAGTTCCGCGAACCTTGACGAAATGGGACGTTGCCGACATCAGTCATGACTTAGGTGCCTGGATGAATTTCGGTATGAAGCTCCTCTTCGAGCTATATTGAGTTGGCAGCGTGCGGCCCAAGTGATCTGGTTACCTTGCGAAGAGTCTGGATCGAGAGAGATAGATTAGCTACCGTCGTCATTGCTGCTGTGAGACAACTTACGCTTTCATCATAGTTCATCTCCATAATAGGCGACGATTGGGGCTTGCCCAGGTCGCTCGAACGTTGACAGGTATTGATTCAAGGTGCTGGGTGATGGGGATGGGATGGCGGTGGTGGTGTTGGCGAGCCGAAATGACCGTGGTTACAAAAGAGACACTCCACGCCGCCCTTCATGGCTCTTAGCGTGTATACACAAAACGCCTTCCATTCTTAATCGTCTCGCTCAGAGCATAAGAGACCAAGGGACGCTTTCCCTGTTCGGTCATGGGTATAGCGCCGCAGGGCCAAGTAACGCATCCTAGAGGCGAGCGTTGGTTGTCGCATCGGCGTCTTTTGCCCATGCTCCATGCAGCGGGAGGGAACTACGGTAGGATTAGATTAGGAGGGGGAGCTCGACCAGGGCTCAATGCACCTACATCGTATCAGGCGTGCAAACGGGCAAGTCAGGTTGGGTGCACATGCAAGCTATCATCATTTTCAAAACTCCAAAAGTTAGCCGGTTTTTTGTCCACCACTGCCAACGTACCAGTTACGGTGCCGGACCGCCTGCATCTATTGGAATTTGAGATTAACCGCTGGGACCTGCTCGATTTCTTAATTTCTATGACCAATTACTCAACAACACCTGCTTGTATGCCTTGGTCTACGTACGCCTACACCTTGATTGACGTGCGTCTAAGCCCTAAGTTATGCCTATTTACGTTTACCACCTAGGTCTACGCCTCTTCGCCTGGGATCTTGATATACGCTTGCCACCTAGGTTTACGCCTGCTATTAGGTACACGCCTGCCATCTACCTAGAGGACACTGTATACAGGCGCCGGTGCAGCCAATAATACCCGTAAGAGTGGCAGGGCCCGGAAGCTAACGGCGCAATTGAGGTGTGATTGCAGTCTAATTGCAGTGCCTGAGAATACGCAGTCAGTCACCCGTGACAGTCATTTATCCAAATGCAAGTGCTCAATCCCCAATAGCTAACCTGCATCTCATTGTCCATGAATTACCAGCATTTTTGGTGGTCCCAGTGGTAATCGTGAAAACGACGATGGTGCAAAATCCCATATTTTGCAACTCAAACCAAATAGTATAATTTGCAGCCAAGTTCATTGAGATTGACAACGTGGCCGAGGTAAATTTCCAAAACACCCTCTCTACACCACTTTCTCTAAACCCACTCTCTTTACTCCACACTCTACTCTGTCCCGCTGCCACACTCTCACCACTCTCACCTTCTCACACTCTCTGACACCACTTTCTAACTTTCAAAAGTGGTTAAGGCGACAGACTCGAATGGCTTCCGAGCTTGATATCTGTTGGGTTCGCCCGCCAAGGTTCAAATCCTTGCGTTGTCGTGCAGCCTTTTTTTTTGGCTCCCTTTCTCTCTAGTCGCACTTAATCCACCTTGTTACGGAACGGATGGCCACACATAAATACTTTGTATAGGGCGGATGACCACAGCTTCCCGATTACATTCAGATTTCGACAAATCGACCGCCGTTTATAAGGTGGATCTGAAGGTTTTCCCAAACCCTTTTTGGATTTGGAAAATCAGTATACGTTCATAAAGTGCACGCCCGTGAGATGCACGCCTGTGAAGTACACGCCCTTGAGGAACACGTCCTTGAGCTACGCCCATGAGATGCACGCTTATGAGGTGTACGCCCATAAGATACACGCCTATCATGTACACGCCTATCATGAGGTGCACGCCTGTGAAATACACGTTTATGAGGTACAACCCCATGAGATATGCGCCTATGAGGTGTACTCATGGGGTTACATGCCTATGAAGTGTACGCCTATGACGTGTATGCCTATCATGAGGTGCACGCCCTGAGGTACACGCACATAAGATGCACGCCTGTGAGGTACACGATGAGAGACCTATGAGATGCACACACCGATGAGGTATACACCTATGACGTACACATCTATTATGAGGTGCGCGCCCGTGAGTTACACGCCCATGAGACATGCGCCCATGAGATACACGCCCGTGACATGCACGCCCATCTCATTCTCTCCAAACAGTGGTCGATTCTGAGTTTCAAATTGTCAGACCCCGGTTCAGGTAATCACAAGCCCGGCTTGCGAAGAATCTGGCCGAAAATCGATGGATTCTACCTGAGAAAAAAATATGCACACAGACTGGGACCACCAGGGGTACAGCGGGTCTATAGCGCCAAGTCTAGTCCGGGTGATCTTCGACTGCGCAAGGCGGTGAGAATTAATTCTGGCCCGCTCTGTAAGATGCACTGACAAAAGAAAAAAAGAAAAGAAAAATAACTTGATGAAGGAGTGATTCGAACACTCGCCCCGAAAATCGAGACCAGAATTTTGCCTGAATCTGGCGCCTTGGACCGCTCGGCCACTTCACCCTCAATTCCACATCTTGCAAATAAATTTGTTAATAACTCAGTCTAAAGAATGATCCGAGATAAAGCCTGCGTCGGCCTCTTAACTTTCTGCCGCTTTCTCCTATGTAGCAAAAGATTCCATAGTCCATGTTACAGTAGCGTGGAGAATGGATTCGATTCAGCTATTCTAACGAAGATACCAAGGATGAAGAAAGGAGAAAGGGGCTGTGTCGGCGACAGACGACTAAATGTGGTGCCAAGCACCACGCGCGCACTCTGTCCTAGGCCCCGCGCCAACGACAATCTGGATGCCAGATGTACAACTAGGTTACAGGCGTAGACAGGCGTACACCTAGATAGCAGGCGTATACGGAGGCGTGACGCAAAAGTGCCTGCCGCCAAGAGAAATTCTGCCACCTTCGCTGTAATCTGTGACCTGGCTCCGGGCTACGCTATTTTAGGGCCTCGAGTGGGTTAGTCATGCCTAAAGGCCCCTAAAGGCCGTCCCTGGGAGCACTGCGAGGTTGGTCTCTAAAATTGGTTGTCTAGGTGACTGCCGAGCACTGGCGCAGTGGCATAAGGCGGTGAAAGTTCTCTTGGCGGCAGGCACTTTTGCATCACGCCTCCGTACCTAGGCGGCAGGCGTAGTCATCGGATTTGGCGCTGGTAAGGTCGAAATTAGATTTGATTGACAGGACTGGAACGGCGCTTCAATTTGAGATAGGATCCATCAAGTCTAGATACGTGATTGTGAAGAAGAGTTGAGGTTATTGATGTCGGTTGGTAGAAGTCACGAAATCGAGAAATGTGCCAGTCGGCGAGTTAGCCCGAACGGCCCCTTTACCTCCGCAAAAATCGTATTTTGTAAGAGAAATAGTATAATTTGCTACTGAACATTGAAATCGATAACGTGGCCGAGGTAAACTCCAATCCACCCACACTTTTTAACATCACTCTCTTCAGCGCCCTTCTAATTCTCGCTTCAACACTCTGACACCCACTCTCCTTCCACTCTCCATCACTCTCTGAACTTTCTAACTTCCAAAAGTGGTTAAGGCGACAGACTTGAATGGCCTCTGGCTTTACGATATCTGTTGGGTTCGCCCGCCAAGGTTCAATCCCTTGCGTTATCGTGCATTTTTTTGGTCTCTTTCTAACCTCTAGTAGGCAATTCAAATTAGAAAGTATGGCGTAGAAGGTGTTCTATAACCTCAGCGTGCGCGTTGCAGACCGCCTGTGGAGGTGTCGAAGGGAGGAGTGAGTGAGCGGCCCAAGCGTCTCGAGCGCCTACCTCAGATGGTCAGGCAGGGGATGTTGCATTAGAAAGGGCAAGGAATGGGCTATGGGGTCTCGGCCGCATGGCTGGGAACTTGATGAATTAGAATCTATGGGAAAACTCTGTCTTGCTGCCCTTCCACCTCGTTGCTCGACGTGCCCAACCCGTCGGTGCCGATCAAGCAGACGTGCTGCATTAGGCCTAGGTCACGCTGCGCCCTCGTCACAGTACTGGCGAAACCGTAGAATCATCTGTCTAGCATATCAGTAGCAATCCTTGAGAGGCAAGTGTTGAAGGTATGAATTACGAATTACGAACTACGAGTATATCCAATCTTCGTCATGACATTATGGCTAGAACGCCTGGAACATCTTTCCAAACAAAGGGACCGTGGAAATGTGATGCTTCGCTCCACTGCTGGAAATCAGCAACCAGAAGGAGTCAAGTCGACATCTCATGCCGTTTTCTTTCCCCATCCACTGAAGAATCCCACACTCACAGTCGCAACGGTGGCTTTGGGCAACTCCACAGGTGCTTTCGTCGTTGAAGCCGCGGGCCCAGCAGCTGACACGACGTTGCCCTCACCGAAACTGCCACGAGCGGGAGGCGTGCCAGCACCCTCCTGAAGCATTTTTCGCAGACTGTCGAGTTTCGCTTTGACCTCCTCAAGTTCCTGCCGCGCCACGGCTTCCGCTGTTTTCGCGTTCACCAATTCGAGAAGGAGGGCGTCTTCAGCTGCAGGTTGATGATTTTCTGTGGCAAGAACGGTCTGAATACCCAGACTGCTGCTACGCTTGGAGAAGGTTGTCTGCGGTTGCACAGGTTGCGATGCCTTTACAGAATCAACCCGCCCAAGCTTGAACTCGCGCAGGCCTTGCCGAGCAGTTAAACCACGCTGATCGCCCGCCTCATTCGCTGGCGAGGACCAATCTGTCGGAGATTCTGGAGCAGGCGACCTCCGACTCCGCAGATCTTGTACAGTTCTCTCCAGTCGCTCTTTCTCCCGAAGCCCGTCCTGGATGCGCGTGCGCGCTTCCCGCAGCTCATTTTTCAAGGTCTTGTGTTCCACATCCCTCTGGTCTAGCTGATTCATCAGCTCTTGACATCGGGATGTCTCAACCTCGTGTTTCTGCTTCCATTCTGATGCAGCATCTCGCAGCTGATGTTTGGTTTGCAAGATTGAGACTCGCTTCGCATCCCCTGCAGAGAAGCGCCTCTCAGCGTTCTCCACAAGCTTTTGCGTTGCCAGCTCGTCGTCTGTCGCTTCACCGCCAGCCATTTCTCGCACCGCCTCACTATATCGCCTCAGCGACTCCAGTAATCCCACCGCAATACTACGGTCTTCTTCCTTTTCTTCCCTCTCCCGTTGCAACTCTCTTGCAAGGTCAGCCTGTTGTCGTTGCATATCGTTCAGCGCTGTCAATAGGTCCTCGATTTGATCATGTAAGGGTTTGTCCTTAGCATGCATGGCGCTCCTCTCGGGTGAAGTTGTGGCGTCTGTAGTTGCTGAGGACTGGGACTTCCGCGGGACAAGGGAAGTGTCGGTGGCTAGAGTGCTTGTATCGGACGTGTCCTCGGAAGAATTGAAGGTTGACGCAAGACTTTGCTTAGAGGGTGGCCTCCGGATAGCTGACTCAGGCCGAGAAGGAAGTGAAAGGGTAAGGTTGTTTCCCGATCTTGAGAAGGTGTGTGATGAGCCAGCCCAGAAACGGCCAAGTAGTTGTGAGGCAGCATGCTTTAATGATGGTACGGCTGCTGGGCTTTGTGATTCCTTGAAGCCGGTCTCGAGGCTTTGCAGTGACTCCCGGGTCACCAAACCCGTCAGGGAAACAAAGTCTGTCACCAGGTCGTCGGCGTGTTGCGCATAGGTATCCCATAGTCCTCTAGACAGCAAGAACTGCATGACATCCTCGAACTCAGTGTATGCCAATATCTTCTTCTCGTTCCTACCCATCAGAGATAATGCAACTCTCATTAATGTCTCAGTGGCCCCTTCAGATAATATTACATCGTATATCCTCAACAACATCGGAAGTGGACATGTCACTGCAAAGAACGATAGAAACCATTGTGAAACGTAGAGTGGCTCGACCTTTAGTGATTCGAGATGTGCGGCGAGGTTGGGAAGGTGGCGCGTTAACAGTTGTTGGAATTGGTAGATGCGGAGGTGGAGGCCGGCGAGATCTGGTAAGTAGCAGGACCGTAGATCGTAGTGTTCCATGAGCCTGCGCACGCGGAACTTTAGTGGTTGAATCAATGAGAGCAAATGCCGGACGTCTCACCTCACGAGTATACAGAACGCCTCAACTTCACTCATATGCATCAACAGAGGTCCCACGACGAATCCGAGCCCCTGGCAGTATCCTATCTTTTCATCATGCAGGCTGAAGCATTTCAGTACTCTCCCGAGCATCAACTGACCTTCGCCGCCTTTTTCCCGAAACATCTCCACATTGGGGAAACTCCTTCCGACATCTTTGCCAATCAAGCCTTCATACGGACTGGTTTCTGCATAGAGCCTCTGGAATTCTTCGTGGAGTGCACTATCTCTTGCCCCGGCTATACTAGGCCATACCACGCCTCGCAAAGGCGGAGGTACACCGCCTCTTATCTTGTTCGATGTCAACGTGGGCAAGCGTTGTGCGGTCTGAGGATAGTCTGACACCAGGGCGGCCCAAAACTCAAGCTCAGTCATGGGCGGGGCAGGCAGGAGCGAATACCGTAGGCTCTGCCGCTGGGGACCATCGACAAGCTTCTTCAGATGTTGGATGGATGGAGGGCGAGTGCCGCTTTGAGGCCGGGTAGTAGATGCAATGCCAGATTTGGGGTTTCCCACCAATGCAGCATTCTCTCGTTCCAAGCGAGCCAGGAGGAGGGCGGTGGACTGTCTGCATTAGTACTGGTCACGTAGTTTGTAGGACTTCTCAACACACCTCATCCGTAGCTTGATCTCTTGGCTCTTGCTCCTCCGTCTTCTCGAGCTCTTCCCAGTCAACGGTGGTATTCGAGGGAGTTGAAGACCTGGTGCTTGATCTCGTAGAGATACTGCTGGAGTGCGAGTTCGCACTACTGCTCCTCCTCCTCGAATTCCGCACTGAATCATTGGATACAGGATGGATTTGTGCATCTGATAGGCGAACGGTGACCATTGAATCCGTTGGTAGTGGAGAGGTATTTCGAGGCATTTCGACCACGGTCGTAGCGCTTTGAGCTACGATCGCCTCCATGTCGTGGAGACCTGGGAGAGTGTCGGTATGCCACCTAAGGCTAATGCAGTGTACGAATGGGCTCAGAGGCCTGTAATGAATGTGGACTTGACAGAATCTCCCGCAGAGCCGAATGAGTGAGGCTCTGTGGTCGACTCAGTAAAAACTGATAGTAAGGAATGGCTGCTGTCACAGAGACCGCCAGCGATCATGCAACTGCTCAGTCGAGGGTGCGGTGAAGACACAATCTAATCAAGAGAGGGGGCCTGCGACGTATGTCAAGCCGGCCCCCTGAAGATCATACGCTCTCGTTTCCAATCTCGTTTAGTCTCGAACTATCGAGCCGAGCTAACCATCCTCAACGCCACATTGGGAACCTTGAAGAAGAATCCGCCTTGTGCAAGACAAGTGAAAAATGGATGATGAATACTGGCCCCATTGCCAGAGTATTACCGTTTGACTATATGTTGAAGCCAACATGACCGCTCCGCTCTGTTGTAAGTACGGTTCACTGATCTTTTTGCAATGCTTCTTTTCCGTCGGCAGGTGACAGTTAGATCCAATGCGAGCATGTGCCCGCACACAATTATATTGGTATCTAGTTCCGACCTCCTCCATGGTGCTTTCTCCCAGCATCCTATGCTGCGACCTTGGTTCTCTCTTTCGAGCCCTAGATTGTTGAGGCGCTTTGTCCCCACGAATCAACAACGCTAGTTTAACTCCCCTTGTGCTCGTCGTTGTTTCCCTCTCGCGAACTGAGGCAGGATTTATTGTCCAGAGGCAAAGCGGAACTCGGCATGACAGAGGACCGTGAAGTCTGTGGTATGTCCTTCTCTACGCAGCCGCAATGCTTTTGTGTCGCCTTACTAAAAGCAATTCCTTCAAAAGCCTCCACATACTATCTGCGGGCACTGTATAACTCGCTTTAGCGACTAGTCGGACTTAGCAAAGGACAAAGGAATGGTCCGTGAGCCTGCGTCCGCTCTCTCCTACCTAGCAATGACTCCACAGTCCATCAGGAAATAAACTAGCAAAACAGGAAGACTTATGGAATGTCTCCTTCCGAGCAAGAAATTTCAAATCCCGCCATTGCCTTTTGTTTTGAACCGATGGCGCAAGATTCCCTTAGAGGCTACAGGTGTGCCATCAGCTTAACCAGGCCCAGTAGGTGACAACTTTCATCGAGTAATCGTCCATTTCTAGACCGTATCGGGTGCGTGGTTACCCCCTATCCTCGCAAAGTGTTCAACCTCAACGCAGCATCAGGGCTTTCTCACTACGCAATAATAGTATGCTGGAAGTTGCGCCTGGACCGCGTTAAACAATGGGCGCCTCTATACCGACTCATGATTCTCTAGACCCTGGGGAAGAGATGACATGGACAGCTTGCTTCCACGGAACTGCTATTGTCAAGATACGAGTCATAAGGGGATAAGAAATGGTAGTCCCTACAATCGAATGTGCCATGTAATCCTTATGGGAACGATATCCATAAGGGTAATCAGCATGTGACGTGTTCAACAATCCGCCATCGATGGATTAACAAGTGATCAGAGCGACCATAGGAAGAATGGTTCAGTTGAGCGCTTGTTCATGAGATGACCTGTGAATTTCATACAGCAGACTAAGGCCCAAGCCAGATCTCTGGATGCTGGAGGGATGTGCCGCGTCAGCAGTGTTGCACGCAGCAGACAGATTTGCATAGATTGACTATGGAAGCATTCCTTACTATCCTCCCATCTATGGGGCAAAAGAGTGACGATATACAAAGATGCCAGATTAGGCAACTGTAGGCTCCTTTGAACGCCACGCTTGTTTTCTAGCCAGACAACTCCCGGGGGCGATATAGGTAAATCAGCGTGCTTGCTGCTTTGGGCGATATAAAAACCGTCGCCACCCTCACCCTCCGCCTTGCTTGCCCTCACCTACCGCCGTCCGCTCTGTTGCGAGTAGGCCGTGTTTCGCAGCCCATTTGGGAAATTCAGTGGGCGTTGGTCGTTGCCATTTCTGCTGAGGTGGCAGATAGACCGTAGGTGCTGGTATCACGCTTCACGGAGATGATGGATATGGGAGATTCAGAGACTAACTGTCCATCTATCCCCTCTTTAAACACGGATTCGCTGAACGTGGGAAGCGTATTCTTAGAGCAGGGCCTTTCCCCTTTGTGGCGGAAAATCATTGACGCGCCTCAGCTGCCTGGAGGTGGGGTCGATGATTGGCACTCAATTGTCCGCGCTAGAGCTTCCAAGGAACTAGGACATGGAGGAAGCGACGAGTCAGAATCATGGGGCTGAGCGGTGTCTTTGACGGTATGATGCGTGAGTGGTCGCTGCCCTGAATCCGCTGCGGGCTAAGGCGAGCTTTGATTCTGCCGATCGCGCACAGGTTGTGGCCATTCAACACCACGCGCTCGACTCACCCACGGGCCCCCGAGCGTGCAGAAATTCTCTCACGAGCAAGACATCGATAACCGCTATCAAAAAGAAGCAGAAAGTACGAACATTCCGAGACCCGTTCTTGAAGACCGCCGAAGAGCTTTCGACAGTCTTGGAAGCGACATGCGGGGTAGCACTACAACCGCTTCCGCACAGCCTCACGCCTAAAACAGTCGACATTTCGAGAGACAACAGTGAAGCGCGTTGCCGCTTCGGCCTATTGCTCTGCGCACCCACAAGGTTTTTTCTTTGTTTCATCCGATCTCGACCTATAGCTCTAACGCCCTCTAGAACTACCTCGAAGAAACTCCGGACTCTCCCGTGGCATATAGTCCAGATGAGATGAATACGCAGTTACAGACTCCACCTCACAGTCCTCCAAACCAATTGAACATGGTGTCCCACCCCGAACTAGCAGACCGTTCGCGAAGAGCTCCTTCTGTCTCATCTAGAACGTCGCATTCTAAACACCACCGCGGGCGGTCGCATCATGGCGGCTCCTCGTACCGTCCACAAAATGAATTCCCATTCTTCACACAAACTGGAGACATTGAGATTGTAATCAGTGCTGAGGGACAAGAGAAGAGATATCTATTGCACAGGTTGATTCTGGCACAGTGTTCCGGGTTCTTCGAGGCTGGCACAAGCGAGGAATGGTCGAGGGGCCAGGCCATTCAGCAAATGCAAAATTCAACCTCAAGACCGGAGCAGGCGTTGATGCGGATGGGAGAAGACGATGGAGCTGTGCCTGCGACACCAACAATCTCACCAGAGATGTTGAGCAGAGCTGCACCCGGTCGGCGAAGATGGAGGTACGAATTGGACTGGGAGCACGCAGGGGAGGAGGAGGAGCCAATTCTGGTCCAAAAGGTAGGACAACCTAAGACTCTTTTGGCGAATCTTCATTAATCGTGTCAGACTGCAAACGTTGGCACCCTCTTCGCCTCAGAATTCACTCCCAATCAACCTCCGCCTCGTCCAAAGCCACCACCTGCCCATTCAGGAGGATTCTTCCGCTCCATGCTTGGTGCCCAATCCACTGCTAACCTACCGATTACTCCTCCCGTCGATAACGCACTCTCTGTTCCCCTGATCCGTGACTACGACAACCTGTTCCGCATCTTCTACAATTACCCGCCTTCCCTTCATCCTACTGACATTGCGATGGCTTATTCAGAAAGCAAGTCGCTCCTCTTCCTTGCCGATATGTACGACGCTCTTCCTGTCGTTGGCACTCGAATAGACCACCATCTTCTGCGATTCTCGTCTCGCCTTTTCAAGCAGATCGCGAGGTACCCACCATCCTACCTTCGTCTTGGCTTCCTTGCTCGCAGTCGTATCATCTTCACCGAGGCCCTGATTCACGTCGTGGGTCAGTGGCCATTAGCGCATCCTTATTTGACATCAACGCCGGGCTATGAAATCCCGGATTCGGTTCTCGAGCTTGTTGAAGATAAAGCTGATGAGCTGGAGGAACTGAAAGCTAGGATCGAAGCCAAGCTGTTCCGCCTGACGCTCACGACCAGTCGAGGGGAAAGAGTTACTCCAACAAACGACTACCTCGGCTGGCTGGCCATGAGCTTGTTCAGACAGTGGCTTGCAGAGAACACCACCCCACCCCCAGCGCCGATATTGAAAAACACATCACAAGCCTCCTCCAGACCACAACCAATCGGCCAGGCCAACGACGCTGGACATACAAGAACGGCTTCAGACGAAACGGCGTCTCATCCATCTGCCCGCTCTCAAGCCGCTCCAGCAAACTCTGGTCGCGTTTACCGACTCCTTGGCTCCACAAACTCACAATCATACCTCCCACATGATGATCTAAAACGCTTTCTGAAACTCTCCCCGTCGTCCTCCGGATCTTCATCTTCATCGTCCTCCGGGATCTATAGTCGGGACAACCTACGCCGATTCGAGCGCAAGGTTGACGAAGTAAAGAATCTCGCTCGGGACGCGGTCAAGCCCCTTACACGAAACTGCCTCGAGCTGGACCTCAAGGCTGAAGCTGGGGGCGGGCTGCCGTATTTAACGTGTATAAAGATTGAAGAGGAGGATTTGCCTTGGGATTAGTGCTGTGACGGATTTTCTGGTGTTATGTGCTGCGTTATTAGCGAATGGAGAAGTTTGGAAAGGGCGCGGACTTATTGGGTTGTCTTACAATGATTCATGATCATGATACTCCCCATTTAGCGAGCAATTTTGGATCTGGTCTGCTTAATTACAGCCAGCAATAACGTGAATACCTATTGTTTAGTTGTACTGTCCCTGTTTCCATCTATGTTCTTTTTCAAGCTTTGCGAACCTCCCATCCTCACCTATCTGGTAATATATCGAACTGCATTCAACCCTGAATGCTTGAGGTAAGGGTTGAGAGTTAGGCTTCGACTATACTGGGAAGTATGCAAGCGGGATGTCATGGCTTTTGCTGTCCGCACCTCCCAGCTGGCACTTCGCCGCGCAACAGGGTGAAACGGCGTTTTCCTATGGCTTGCGCTAGCTTACGCCAACTGGAGCTCGTGCAAACTAGGATAAAGGCCGTTTAACAATCTGTTGGAAATGGTAAGGGAAGGGCTGTGCGTCTAGCATTTGGTAGCAATTAGGAGCCTGTGCGGGAAATGAGAGACAAACCATACTGTGTCCTATGTTGGAACGCAGAAAACTCAAATGCTTGTCACACGTTTCTATTGATGGGCCAGTCTAAGGCAAGCAAAAGTCGTAGATCTTCATCTGACACTGATTGTATAGGTTGCTAGGTTGGTTAAGATTATGCACCCTCATAAACTTCTCGACATGCTGATTCGCCGTCATTTCTTCACATCAAACCGGCCCCGGCTCTGAAATCACGCCAAGATCCATCTAGATGCATTTTGAAGAGGAAAAACATATCAACACCAGATATGAAATTCATCATCATCAGCTCAAGACCGTACTAACCCACACCCATCGCCATGCTAGTCAACCACTGTGAGAAACGGAATGCGCGCTGGAAATGTAAAGGGGGGGGAGGGAATTGGGAAGAGAAAAGTTATCTTCTGTAAGACATGGTAAGAAGATCCCCCTTGATGAAACGGGCTAAAACACAGCAGTAAGTCCACTCTTTGACTGCCTCTTGCTGAATCGTTTTCGCCCCTTAACAGACTCCGAGTCGGCACCAGAGTGTTGCTTGTGCAGCGCACTTCTCCCATGATGACTCGTCGGTTCTGCTGGGGCAACATCAGGAACTTGGTGATCTAATGTGCTGGCATGACTGGAGAGTGCTGAGGACGAAATGTTGAAATTTTCCTCCGCATTGTAGGGCCCTTCGGCGTTGTAGGCGCTTTGCAGGTTTTGCGAAGCAGCGAGTTCTTTCGCTCGGTCAAGTGCCTCAAGCCAGTCTTGCGTCGATATCGCTGTCGCCATTGGATCATTTGAGGGCGGCTTCGGGTCTTCGAAGGTATATTGCTTGTCTCGCTATGTACAGTCAGCCAATTTAGTTCACATAAATGATATCTTGTTAAAGGCCTACAGTATCGACGACCCAATGTGTTACACCTTTAGCGTCAGTCGAGCTGGAGAATTGGCAGCCCGACTGAAGAAGTGAAATCTCCGACTTCGACTTCTTCTCATCGCCACCGGCTGCTGCTAAAATGATTCGGGCACTTGAAGTGACCATAACCAACCGTTGTCGTTTCTTGGAACCATTACCTCCGAAGAGCCTGGATAGCTTGCCGCCACCCTCACCATTGTGAGGGCTGTGCGGCTTTGGCGTACAGACAACGTTCATGTTGCCAAGTTTCAGTATCCGCTCATTATTTCTTGTCAGGACTGGCGACCACTCGATATCAAGCTGGCTGGGGGGTGGGAGTTCAGTGATGACTCTGGGCTGAGAGCGTGAACCGTTGTTGTTAGGCGGGTGGATGGTTGAGTGAGCGCTGTGAGCACCTGCAATGTCCGGGGGATATTCTTCATTGCTGGAATACACGTTTAGTTTGATAGGCTCTGCCGGAGGTGGAACATATGTCTTTAGTCGCGGGGCTTTCTGTTGCCACAGACTTCGACCCCAGCTGATACCCTCGAAGAATGGATGGTTCTTGATATGTTCGATCGTTAGCCGCCGTTGCGGATCGAGTACAAGGAGACGCTCCACAAGATCTTGAGCCATCTCCGGAAAACCTCGAGGGAATTGGTAGTCGAGGGCGACGATTTTCTGAAAGGTCTGATACTCATTGCCAGCTTTGAAAGGTGGCCTACCAGCAAGTAGCTGATAGATGATGCACCCGAAAGCCCACAGGTCACTCGCTTTGCACGCATTTTTGTCGGTCAGAAGCTCCGGACTGACATATTCTGCGGTACCCACGAAAGAACTTGCTCGGTTATCATCCACCCCGTCAGACTGAAAAGTAGCATCTCCGGTGGTGTTCTCGGACACGCCTAGTATCTTTGCTGTGCCAAAGTCCGTAATCTTAACGTGCATCTTGTCGTCCAGTAACACATTTTCTGGCTTCAGATCCCGATGTATCACACCACGCCGATGCATATACTCGATAGTGTCCAGGATTTGAGCTCCGTAAAACCTTGTGCATTCCTCATCAAACGTAGTCATGCGCTTCAATACCCCGAGCAATTCTCCACCGCTTGCCAGATCCAGGACAAAATAGAGCGATCGCTCGTCTTGGAAGGTGTAGTACAATCGCACAACACCGGGGTGGTCGGTGAGCCTGTTCAGGGTGTCTTTCTCAATATTGACATATTTCACTTTCTTCTCCTTGATGATATGTCGTTTGTCCAGGACCTTGATCGCATATTCTTTAAGGGTTTGTCGGTCCGTCGCCGCTAACACTGTGCTGTATGATCCCTCTCCAAGAGTCTGCCCAAATATGAAATCCTTGACGCCCTTCTTTATGAATCTAGAAACCGGCTTTCCATTGGCATCGTAGTCTTGCTGTACACTGACTGCGGCTCCACGCTCTTTCCACTCCTCGCTGCTTGGCAGAGGGCCACCTTCAATGTTGTAAGGCGAGCTTGAAAGGGGCACGTTCGACAATGGAGTGTTGCCATTACCGGGCGATCCGCTCAAGCCACCAGCTGTGGCAGCTTTAGAGGTGCGTCGTGGTGGAACTGGGCCGTTGCCGGGTGTGTATTGGCTGGGGTTGTAGGTGCGCTCGCTATGGCTATTATCTCTTGTTGGAACACCCGCCTGTAGTGCTATTGCTGAGCCTCTGGAGGTGCTTCTCTGCGGTATGCTACCGGCTTGTCGCGATGCGTCATTTTGCTTCCTGTATGAGTTTTCCCGCACGACTCCGCCTGCGCTTGTCTTGCTGGTGGAAGGAGGTTGCGTGTAGAAGGTGGGCACAGAGCGCGATGCGTTCGTGGACGGATCATGCAGGTTTTGCGGCATCATGGTCGGATATTGGGGGAACTGCGCTTGTTGTTGGTCTTGGTAGCTGTAAGGAATAGCTTCTCGTTGTTTGGCTCGTGACATAAAGGACGCTTTCTGCGCTGCATTGGTACTTGGCGTTGCGGCTGCCGCGGCCTGCGAGGCTTGTAAGGAGTTGACTGCCGAGGTTTGCATGGGAGAGACGGGGCTCGGGTTCGTATTTTTGCTTGTAGTCGTCGAGAGTAAGTCGCCATTGTTGCTGGACGTTGAAATGGGAGAAATGGCGGGTAGGGACCTGACTGACGACGCAATCCCCATGGCGGAGTCGGGGGACGCATCACCTCTCGTGTCCGGGTTCGCTATCTTTAACGGCCCAAGAGACAAATCCATGACTGGAATGTCTCAAATAAGGCCAAGCTGGCCCTGTCTTATGACGTCCGATACAGGGTAAAGGAGCGTTCAAGTTCTTTGACTGACCTCGGAGAGTGCGGGGATCGCTACCTTCGCCTGGCCATTAGTGCAGCCCTACCTCTGGACCAATGCATGAGGGGATTGAAAGAGCGACGAGATATGAACGAGAGACTGAATGCTGCGAATGGTTGTTTCGTTGTAGATGCTGGTGTTCGTGGGCTAGAAGTGTGGGTGCGCGCAGCCAGATCGGCGATCAGATCGCCCGATGATTAGCGAAGCAAGCCTGCGCAGGCCTTCGATTACAAGCTACAATCAGAGAGATCTCATCGTTTTCCTACAACAACCTAAGGCTCCAATAGATTTCAAACCGACTCAGGCTCAAATCCAGTCGCGGCTGCTTGCAAAGCTAGATCGTGGCGCTACCAATATGATCTCATTCGGCGGTCTGTTCACCACTGAGATAGCTAAGTCTCACGGATGTAATTCAGTGCCGCATACCTTCTGAGGGATCAAGTGGGGAGAGTGTACACTCTGTAGATGTGGGAGAATACC
>Ga0335072_10002584_pt1 | contig 27964 bp, 29 predicted proteins | sample Lox_Sample_21_FD_206725 | JGI IMG/M metagenome (GOLD analysis project Ga0335072, IMG submission 206725) | Soil microbial communities from Loxahatchee National Wildlife Refuge, Florida, United States - Lox_Sample_2.1 | ecosystem: Environmental > Terrestrial > Soil > Wetlands | place: USA... | reverse complement strand
ATCCACCCTCGCGCCGGAAGCGTGAACCGACGGCGCACCCAGAAGAAGATTGGTGGCTTGCTGCAGTTCACCGGCCGCCACTGCGGTCGGACCGGGGACGAAAGCAGGACCCAGGCCACGGTGCGCCAACGCCGAGGACACGATCGAAAGGGTCGGTGGGACCGTCGGGCGTGAAAGTTTTGCTCGAAGTGATGACCCAGCGGGAAGTACAGGAACGGCCGCCGGCTAGCCGTAAGCTCCATCGCCGTCGTCAGTCCGCCTTGGACGACCGCAAGGTCGCAGGCAGCCCTCCAGCCCGGTGTGGCTGGCGGACGCGGCTTCGGTCGCAGACGTGGCCATCACGGGCAGGCTTCGAAGACCAGGTTGAACGGAGTTTCCGCGGCGCGGCGGAAGTGCCCGAAGCCGGCCGCTGCGACGACCTCGCCAATCCTCGCCTGGCCGGCTTGCGCGCCGAGCGCCAGCCCGACGCTCTGTGAGAGCGAGGCAGGCGTGCACAGCAGGGTTGAGAAGGCATAGAAGGCGCGTCCGACGGGGTTGATGTTCTCCTCCACGCGGTCGCCCGCGTTCGGCTCGACGATCAACCAGGTGCCGTCAGGCTTCAGCGTCCCGCGGACGTGACGCGCGGCTCCGACCGGGTCACCCATGTCGTGCAGGCAGTCGAACATCGTCACAAGATCGTAGTCGGTGCCCGCGTAAGCGACAGCTGGCGCCACCTCGAAGCCAACCCGGTCGGCCACGCCGGCCTCTTGCGCCCGCTGCCGCGCGGTCTCGACGGAGCCGTCGTGGTAGTCCGAGCCGACGAACGTGGAGTTCGGGAACGCCCGGGCCATCAGTATGGTGGACGAGCCGTGGCCACAGCCGACGTCGGCGACGTGCGCCCCGCGCTCCAGCTTGGCCACGACGCCGTTGAGCGCGGGCAGCCACTCGCCCACCAGATGCGCGTTGTATCCGGGCCGGAAGAAGCGCTCGCAGCCTTCAAAAACGTCGAGCCCGTGCTCGTGCCAGCCGAAGCCGGTACCTTCGCGGGCCGCATCGACGATCTTCGGCGAGTCGAGCACCGAACCCAGCGCGATCTGGAAGAAACCGGGCAGGTATGCCGGGCTGCTCTGGTCGGTGAGCGCGACGGCCTGCTCAGGTGGCAGGGTGTACCGGCCGCTGTCCGGGTCGTAGTCGACGTACCCGCCAGCCGCCTGCGCGTTCAGCCACTCGCGCACATAGCGCTCGGCTGTCCCGGTGCGCTTGGCGAGCTCGGTCGGCGAGAGCGCGCCGGCTCCTGCTAGCGCCCGGTACAGGCCGAGTCTGTCGCCCATCACGACCAGTGCGGTGTTCAGCGTGGCGCCGACTTCGTCGACCGCACGGAACACGAACTGCATGAGCTTGTCGCCGTCGACCTCGACGGCTTGCTCGGTGATGCTCATGATGTCCCCTCCTCGGCATCGCGATTTTCAGCGAAGCTAGTCCGATGGCGGCCTTCGTCGCTTCCGGGGGGGCACCTAGTATTCGCGTGGCCCGCTGCAACCCGTATCGGTTGCCTACAATCGCGCTATGCTCCTCGGTCGCGAGCATGAGCTGCTAGAAATACAGACCGCACTGAGCAAGGCGCGGTCTGGCGAAAGCGCTGTGCTCGCGCTTGTCGGCGAATCGGGAATCGGCAAGACAGCCCTGCTTGACGACACCGCGCAGAGCGCGGCCGGAATGCGGATACTGCGCGCACGCGGAATCGAGTCCGAGGCACAGATTCCGTTCGCTTCGCTGCTAGAGCTAATCCGGCCTGCCCTCGCGGCCCTGGACAAGGTCCCCGCGCCGCAGGCTGTCGCGCTGGAGGTCGCGCTGGCGCTCCGACCAGGGCCTGCCCACGAGCGCTTCGCCGTCGGCGCCGCGACGCTGAGCCTGCTCGCGGCATACGCCGAGCAAGGCCCAGTCGCGATCCTGGTGGACGACGCCCAGTGGATCGACGTTTCGAGCGCTCAGGCCCTGCTGTTTGCATTCCGCCGGCTGGTGGCAGATCCGATAGCTGTGCTGATCGCCGTGCGCGAGGGGGAGCCGTCTCTGCTTGACGGCTCGGACCTGCCGACGCGGCGGATCGCAGGCCTCAGCAGCGCCGAGGCGGCAGCGCTGGTGGGCGGGCTGACGCCAGAGGCGGCCACAAGGCTGTACCGGACGACTGCCGGCAACCCGCTCGCGCTGATCGAACTCGGACCGGACGCGCACGATCTCGCCTTTGCCCCTGAAGGTGCCCCGGTACTGCTTCCAGCCAGGATCTCGCGCGCGTTCTTGCGGCGCGCGAGCGGGCTGGGCGAGCCGACGCGGCAGGCGCTGGTGCTCGCCGCGGCTAGCGACAGCGGCGATCTGGCGATGCTGCAGCGAGCCGCCGCCAAAATCGAGGTAGACCTGGCCGGCCTGGCCACCGCGGAAAACGCAGGGCTGGTGACCCTGCGGGCAGGCACAGTGGAGTTCCGGCACCCGCTGGCCCGGCTGGCAATCTACGCCGAAGCGCCGCTGACGCGGCGACGGGCCGCGCACCGCGCGCTAGCGGCGGCCTTGCCTGATCATGACGTCGACCGCCGCGCGTGGCATCTGGCCGCTGCCGCTGCCGGAGTGGACGACGCGGCGTCGGCCGCCCTGGAGCAGGCCGCGGGTCGCAGCCGCGGGCGCAGCGCTTACGCGGGTGCGGCGGCGGCGTTCGAGCGAGCGGGACGGCTCTCGGCTGACTCCGAGCGGCGCGCTCACCTGCTATTCGAAGCCGCTGAGGCTGCATGGCTCGCCGGGCTGGCTGATCGCTCGGTCGCTTTGCTCGACGAAGCTCGCGCCGGTGCCGGCGATATCGCGAGGCTTGTCGCGGTTGATCAGCTCACGGGTCATATCGCTACTCGCCGCGGTCCCGTCATGCGCGGCCACCTGATCCTGACCGCGGCGGCTCAGCGGGCCAAACCCGAGCATGCAGTCGCCATGCTCGCCGAGGCTGCCATCGCGTGCCTGTATGCCGGGAACCCCGCTGAGATGCTCGCCGTGGCGGAGCGAGCCCGAGCGAAGCTGCCTCATCGCCCTTCGGCACGTGCGCGCTTCCTGGCGGCGAGCGCGCTAGGCATGGCGCAGATCTTCGGCGGCGACGCGGCGGCCGGCGCCGGAGCAGTGCACGAGGCGATCGCGCTCGCCGAGAACTCGGCCGGATTGCGCGAGGACCTCCAGCTGATCCCGTGGCTGGCCATGGGCCCGCTGTTCCTGCGCGAGGCAGCGGCCGGCCGCTCGCTGCTCCGTGAGGCGTTGCAGACAGCTCGCGACCGGGCCGCGGTCGGGGCGCTGCCGTTCGTGCTTAGCCTCATCGCGCGGCACGAGGCGGCCACCGACAGCTGGGCGGTCGCCGAGGCCACCTACCGCGAGGCGATCGACCTCGCGCGCGAGAGCGGTCAGCGCTCTGACCTGGCGTTCGGTCTTGCTGGCCTGGCGTGGCTGCTCGCACGACGGGGCCGGGAGACGGAATGCCGGGGCTGCGCTGCCGACGCGCTGCGGCTCTGCCATGAGCTTGGCACGCGGTTCTTCGAGATCTGGGCCACGGCGGCGCTCGGCGAGCTGGAACTTGGCCGCGGCGATGCGGCTCAGGCCGTGGGGCACTTCGAGCATCAGCAGAAACTGCTGCGTGAGCTGGCGATCACCGACGCCGATATGTCGCCCGCACCGGAGCTCGTTGACGCCTACCTGAGGCTGGGCCGTGATCACGAGGCTCAGCAGGTCGCAGCCGATTTTATGACGGCCGCGAGGGCCAAGGGGCAGCCGTGGTCCCTGGCCCGGGCGCTGCGCTGCACCGGGCTGATAACCGCCGACGCCGGCCTTGCCTCGCAGTTCGAGCAAGCACTGAGCCTGCACGAGCAGACACCAGATGGCTTCGAAGCGGCACGGACACGGCTGGCGTACGGCGCTCGACTGCGGCGCGCTCGCAACCGAGTCCTGGCGCGCGACCAGCTGCGCAGCGCAGTCGAGATCTTCGAGCAGCTCGGCGCCAGCCCCTGGGCCGAGCAGGCCCGCGCTGAGCTCGCCGCGACCGGCGAGAAGCACCGCGCGCCGCCCGCACATGCGATCGATCAGCTGACTCCGCAGGAACTGCAGATCGCGATCAGTCTCGCAGCGGGAAAGACGACCAAGGAGACCGCCGCCGCGCTGTTCATCAGCCCCAAGACCGTCGAGTACCATCTCCGTCACGTCTACCAGAAGCTCAGCATTCACTCCCGTGACGAGCTGGCCGAGACGCTCGCCGCCCACCGAGCGGCCGCACGTCAGCAGGCAGGCGTCGGGTGAGCGAGCCCGGGTGCCTCGTGTCGGTGAACGCCGTGAGCATCGATACAGCCGGGCGATGCCGAGCCGACCTCGACCCTGTCGCTCACTCACTGACTTGCCCGTCCCGGGCCAGCCCGGAAATCAAGTCGCGAGCAGGTCGCGCACAATCTGCGCGATAATGCGGCGCCGGGCAGCGGCGGACGGCAGCTTGCGGGCCCAGGCCATGTCTGGGCTGGTCGCGGCCCACAGGGAAGCGATATGCATCACGGCGTGGAGCAGGACGTCGGCCGGGTAACGGTCACTGAGGTGGCCGTCTGCCTGTGCCTGCGCCATCTCCGCGATCTTGGCTTTGCTGGCCTTGACGGCTACCCCCGGCGGTTCGATGCTGCGCTCGAGGCGCTGCCAGGTCACCAGCCGCAGCACGTCAGGGTGCTGCTCGTAGTGCTCGGCGAGCCGTGCGGCATAGCCGGGCAGGTCATCGACGTCCAGCGGGAGCGCGCGCACGACCTCGTCCGCCACGGCTGCGAAGACCGAGTCGAACAGCTGTTCCTTGCTGCCGAAGTAGTGGTAGATCTGCGCCTTGTTGCTCGCGGCCTCGGCGGCGATCCGGTCGACGCGGGCGCCTGCGATGCCGAAGGCGGCGAACTCATGGCGCGCGGCCGCCAGCAGCCTCGCGCGCGTGGCGGCTGCGTCTCTGATCATGCTTCTCACCTTATCAACTAACTAGACAGTTGACAAAGCCCTGGCTGGGAGGTATATCTTGGAGTCAACCAACTAGTTAGAAAATAAGAGTAGCGATCAGCAGCGGGGTGAGGAGTCATGACCCGGGACGCGAGACCGGACGAGCTTCGGAAGGCCGCCAGAATCGGGCCACGACAGGCAAGGTGCGCCAGGTGCACTCTGGTCCGCCAGGCACAAGGTGATCAGCAACGCAGCACCGCGGGCTGCGAGCATCGCGCCCGGCTGACCCTGTTCGCCGGGCCGGCCGAGGAGAAGAAGCGACGGATCCCTACGACCGCGAATCCGATCGCGACCTCCGGCTCAGGCAGTGCCAGCCAGCCGAACGCTCCAGCCGAGAAAGAGCCCCCGTCCGACGCCGAGCTGCTCAGCAGGCACGTGGCAGGCAATCGCGCTGCATTCGGCGAGCTGTTCAGACGGCACCGGGACCGGCTCTGGGCTGTTGCCGTCCGTACACTCGGTGACCCGGAGGAGGCAGCCGACGCTCTGCAGGATGCGATGCTCGCGGCGTTCCAGAAAGCAGACGGCTTCCGCGGCCAGTCTGCCGTCACGACCTGGTTGCACAGGATTGTCGTTAATGCCGCGCTGGACCGCATGCGCCGCCGGGCCGCACGCCCGACCACAGCCCGCCAGGACGAGGACACGCTGGACGCACTCGCCGCCAGCGGCCAGCCGCTCGCGGATCCATCAGAGCGCAGCGACACCGCTATCGACGTGCGGGCCGCGCTGCAGCAACTGGTCCCCGAGCAGCACGCCGCACTTGTCCTCGTCGACATGCTCGGCTACCCAGTCACCGAGGCTGCCCACGTTCTCGGCGTCTCGGAGGGAACCGTGAAGAGCCGCGCAGCCAGGGGACGGGCGCGCCTGCTGCCGAGGCTCGAGCACCTGCGGACCCGGAGCGATGCCAGAGCACGACCGGCAGCGCACTAGTCACGGGCCCGGCGTGAGGCTGACATCGAAGTGCACCTGGACCTCGTCGCGCAGCTTAAGGGGCGACCGGTTCCGGGCCCCCGAGATCGCGCAGCCGGTTCAACCCAGTCACCGGCTGCCGTCGAGCACCTTAATTCCGATACGCTGTGTCTCGTTTGTGATTCGAAAATAGTCGCTGACCTTGGTATACACGCCTTGGGCGCTCAGTCATAGCATGTGATCCTTGCCACAGCAACCCCGGTAAGCCAGTTGCCGCATAAGGGTTGACCTGTGCAAACGCGCCGACCCTGAACGGTCCTTCTCGGCGCCCTACTCTCCCGAGCGCACATTGTCGAATTCGGGAGTTGACGTGCGGAAACATCGGCGGGCAACGTTGTTTCCAGCAACTAACTATGTTTACGGGGGAACCAAGCATGAACGTCGGCGCGATATTGGCGGTGGATGGGCTGAAGTGAGTGCGGTCATTCACAGCTACTGGACCGTCACGTGCGACGGCCCCGGCTGCCTGGAGCAGGCAAGCACCGACGTTTGGGAGCTTGCCACTCCCAGAGAGCTGCGGCGCGCCTTGCAACGGGACGGCTGGGCAGTAAGCGTCAAGGTGCGTGGCCAGCGGCGGCGCCAGGACTTTTGCCCGGCGCACTTGCCGCGCGACAGATGGCGGCATCGGAGCTAAGGGGGGCGCGGCACGCTCCCGCATCGATCTGACCGCCTGTCACGCCGTAGTAACGGACCCGTGGTGCGCAGGTCAGGTCCTCCGCGTGGGTTGTCAGTTAGCGGCGGCGGCGTCGATCGGCAAGCGCTTCGAGGGTGATCAAGTGTGCACGCTACAACGATGATTCATGCAGATTCCATCTTGTTCGGCGACTTACTTCGCTCTAAGCTCCGCAATTGTGAGTACATCTAGTCACGGCGCTCACCAAGTCCCCGCGATGGCTCTGCATCGGGGCCTGCTCCATAGCGCAGTTGGTGCGCTAGCTGGGCACCGGTCGAGTCCAGCCAGGAGCACGCAGCTGCTGAAGTTCTTACTGCACCGCGCTGACCTGCGCGCCGGAGAGGTACAGCGATGCGACGGCCGGAGTGACGGACTCACCTGGTGCTCGAGTCACTGCCGGGGCGCCCAAGAAAGTCCATGGCCGGCTCGAGTACGGCCACGTGATCTCCGGCGCACACAGCGCCCCAAGAGTGATCAGGTGTGCGCGACCTGGCGACTACTCATGCAAATTCCATCTTGGCTGGCGCCTTACTTCGCTCTGAATTACGCGGTTGTGAGTGCAACTAGTCACGATGCACCAGGTGTTCACAGGTCGAGCGCAGCTAGCCGCACTCAGTTGCCGAAGTTCTTACCGCGTTGCGCTGACCTGCACGTTCCTGCTCGAAGAGGTCTTGGAACGCTCACGCCTTCCAGGCTGACGGTCTTCGTCGCCGAACATCACACGTCCGCCTCCGGCCGGGGCCCGCCGCGCCGCGGGTGGTGCTGACGACTGACCCCACAAAGGACGAATGGCATCGACAGGCCGGAACGAATTGCATCGAGGAGAAGTGGATGAGAAGACTGACGCTAGCGATGGCTACGGTGCTGACGGCGCCGCTAGTAGCCGTCGCCGTGATGGCGAGTCCTGTGGCGGGGGCGCCAGCTGCAAGGGCGGATGACCTGAAGCCTGCGGCGAGCGCAAAGGACCCTAACTCGTTGCACGCCGCGGAGACACAGAAGCCGGTACTCGGCTGGAGCAGCTGGAGCACGTTCCGGCACGTGTCCAATGCCGCCATCGACGAAGCGGAAGCGCGGGCGATGGTAAGCGACGGCCTTGCGGCCGAGGGCTACCAGTACATCAACCAGGACGACGGCTGGTACACGTGCTACCCGGTGAGCTACACGCAGCCCACTCTGATCAACGGAGCGGAGACGATGAACTACGGGCCGGGCGTCGACCAGTACGGCATGTGGACGACCAGCCAGCTCAACACTTCCGACACCGGGGCATTCCCGAACGACGGATCGATCAACGGCATGCAGGTGCTCGGCGACTACCTGCACAGCCTAGGGCTTAAGTTCGGCATCTACCTCACTCCCGGGATCTCGGGCAATGCCCTGGCGCAGAACACCCCGGTCGAGGCCAACGCCGACGGCAAGCTGCTGGGCAAGCCGAGCGGGTACACCGCGCAGCAGATCACGCTCGGCTTCACGCCGGGCCTGCAGCCTGCGCAGTACCCCAGCACCCTCACCGACGCCGAGAACTACAACTGCGGTGGCACCTGGGAGCTGAACTACAACAGCCCGGGCGCGCAGGAGTTCGTAGATGCTGAGGCCGACGAGTTCGCGTCGTGGGGCGTCGACTTTGTCAAGCTTGACGGCATCCTGGACCAGAACACGACCGACCTTCAGGCGTGGAACAAGGCGCTCGCCCAGACCGGCCGCCCGATCAAGCTTGATGCCACCGAGGGCGTGTACGACATCGCCATCGCCCCGACGCTTGACAAGTACGCCACGCAGTGGGAGTACTCCCCGGACATCGAAAGCGGCAACAGCAATCTCACTAGCTACCAGAGCGCGGACGTGCGCTTCAACACGGCCGGGCTGTGGCAGGCAGTGGGCGGGGCAGGCAAGGGCTTCAACGACCTCGACTCTGTCGAGGTCGGCAACGGCCAGACGCCCGGGAACCCGACTGACATCACAGGCGTAACGAGCCGCACCGACGGGCTGAGTCTCGACGGACGGGAAACTGTGCTCGCGCTGTGGTCCCTGGCCTCTTCCCCGATCATCCTCGGCTCGGACCTGACTACGATCAACCCCACTCAGAACCCGGTCGACTATGCCCTGCTGACGAACAAGCAGGTTCTCGCGGTCGACCAGGACGCCATTGATGCGTCCCGCATCGTGGACACGCCGAGTGAGCAGGTGTTTGCCAAGACCGAGCGCGGCGGAGACACCGTCGTTGGTCTCTTCAATACCAACTACAGCCAGCCGGAAGTGATCTCGGCGTCCGCAAAGGCGCTCGGGCTGCCTGGCCACGGTCCCTACCTCGTCCAGGACATCTACGGCAACAACAGCGACCTCTGCGCGCCGGAGTCGGTGGACACTGCCAACCCCACGCCGACGTCTGTGCAGACGCCGCTGTGCGGGGCGGACGCGCCCACCAGTTTTGAGACCGCAGGCGCGATAAGCGCCAATGTGCCGCCGGAAGGTGTCGCTTTCTACCGGATCACACCGCTTGACGGTTCCAGGTCGGCTGCGCCGAGCACGACCGTCAACCTGAGCGGGATGTCCACCCTGACCGCTGGTCAGGCGACCACCGCCACCGAAACGTTCACGAACAACGGCGTTCGGCCGGCGCGCTCAGTGAACCTGGGCCTGTCGGCCCCGAGCGGGTGGGCGTCCGCCGCGACGTCGCGGACCACGTGGCCCGCAGTTGCGTCCGGGCAGACTGTGCAGGCCACCTTCAGCGTCACCGCGCCTACCGCTGACACCACCGGCACGGTGACTGCGACCGCCTCCTTCAGCGGTCGCGCAGGCCACTTCAGAGCGGGCGCGGGCGACCAGCCTGTTGTGCAAAGTGCCGCTGACGCCGTGCGGGTTGTCTCAGCACCGGTAGAGATCAACGAAGTGCAAACCGGCACCACGACGACGCCGAACCAGCAGTTCGTCGAGCTCTACAACCCTGGGGCGGCTCCGGCCGACGTGTCGGGCTGGCAACTCCAGTACACGTCCGCCGCGGCTGGCAGGAACGGCACGACCATCACGACGCTCGCCACGCTGCCCTCCGGTACGTCGATCGCGCCGGGTGGCTACTACCTGATCGGCGGGGCCGGGTACGTCTCGGCCGGGACTCAACCGCCGGACAACCAGAGCTTCACGCAGACCTCCACGACCCAGCTCTCGCAGACCGGAGGCGGCATCGCCATCGCTGACAGCACCGGGTTCGTAGTCGACAGCGTTGGCTACGGCGTCAACACAAACTCCGGCTACGCTCTGAGCGCGTACCAGCGCGCCTCTAACGCCTTCGTCGAGAGCTGCCCGGTACAGTCCTACGGCGTGGTCCCCACGGTGACCGACACCACCCTGACCGCGCTCTTCCCTACTACCTCTGCCAACCCGCCGAGCATCCCGGCCGGTGACAGTCTCGTCAGGCTCCCCGACGGTGCGTCCACGGGCTCGAACTGTAACGACTTCACCGTCACCTCGACGCCGAGCCCCGGTGCTGCCAACGTCGTCGAGCCCCAGTTGACGATCACCGCATCGAGTCCCACGATGACCGCCGGGAGTCGCGTCCCGGCGATCACCCCGTCGTATTCCGGCTTCATCAACGGCGACAGTGCGGCGTCCCTGCCAATCGCGCCCACCTGCTGGACCTCGGCGACGTCGTGGTCGCCTCCCGGGACGTACCCGACATATTGTTCGGGAGCGGCCGACCCCGGCTACACGATCGACGCCAGCAGCTACGTGAGCGGCACGCTGACCGTTAAACCCTGAGAAGTGAGGCCGCTGCTGAGCTGTCAGGCGCGGCTGTAGGAAGTGCTCCTGGCCTTGGACGATAGGGCGTCGAAGTCCTCATCCAGCCAAGGTCAGGAGCACTTGATAGCACGCCCGGAAAGCCTGCCTTTACAGTAGGTTCATGACCGGCGACGTTTCCCCGACCAGCCAGCCACGAGACACCGTGATCCGGGCTTCGCACGCCGACCGGGACAGGACCGCCGAGCTGCTCAGGGTCGCAGCCGGCGACGGTCGGCTGACGCCCGAGGAGCTCGACGAGCGGCTCGAGGTCGCCCTGACCGCCAAGACCCTCAGCGAGCTCGCCGTGCTCACAACTGACCTGCCGGCCACGTCGGGGCGACCAGCCGACGTCGCGCCGCCGCAAGCCAAGGAGCTCGTCCGGTTCGCATCCAAGGGCGGCAACGTGACCAGGACCGGCCAGTGGGTCGTTCCGGCCAGCATCGAGGCCAAGGTCATCGGCGGGAACGTCAAGCTGGATCTCACCGCTGCGCTGATCACGCTGCCGACGCTGACCGTGGATGCCGACGTGCGCGGCGGGAACCTCATCCTGGTGACCAGGCCTGGCATCATCGTCGAGACCGACGACCTGGAGATGGTCGGCGGCAACGTGGTGTTCGGCAAGGGAACGGACAGGCAGGCCGGGGTCATCTTGCGCGTGGAACTCTCCGGACGAGTGCGCGGCGGCAACGTTGTGGTACGGCTGCCCAGACGGACGTTCTGGCAGTGGCTGACGCGCCAGCCGAGGCCTTATGCCGTCGGCGACAGCCTGACTGACGCTGTCAGGTAGTCCAGGCACCGGTTCCGGAAGGGCGGTGAGGCCCAGGCGATGACAGAAAACAGGCACTGCCCCGGCTTTCCCGTTGCTCTATGCTCACGGAAAAGGCAATGTTCCAGAGTATTCCGGTGCGTCCTGGGCAGCGACGCTGGCCGGCGCAAGTATGAAGAATGGCGCTTAAGAATACCGGGTCGGCGATTTTCGAAACGCTATTGGCGCAGAAGATAGCGGAATGGCAATCGGAAGCCGCAGCGGCCGGTCAGATTCCGCCGGATACGGTGATATCGGTGCCGGTGACGAACGACGCCTCCGGGGATACCAGCCATGACACGGTGGCCGCGATCTCGCCGGGCTGGCCGATCCGCCCCATCGGTGCCTGCTGTCCGAGGGACTCCCGCAGGTCCTGGGGCGTCAGGTCGGTGGCTATCACGCCCGGTGAGACGCTGTTAGACCGGATGCCTTCGGATGCGACCTCATTAGAGAGGCTGCGCGCGAATGTCACCATCGCACCCTTGGTTGCCTCGTACGGGATGAGCCCAGGCGCGCCGGCCGGGGCTTTCGCGGCGATCGACGCGATCGTCACGATCGATCCGCCCTTGCCGCCGCGGGCGGTTGACATGGTCCGCACGGCGTGCTTGGCGCACAGCATCGGCCCCACGACATTGACCTGCATCAGCCTGGCCAGCGCGTCGGAGTGCTGCTCGTCGATGCGCGTTCGCTCGCCTGCCCCGCCGGCGTTGTTGACGAGCACGGTGACCGGCCCCATCTGCTTCCGCGCGCGGTCGAACATCACCGCCACGTCAGCTTCGGATCCAACGTCGGCCTGCACCGCCACGGCCTTGCCGCCGGTGCCGGTGATGGCCGAGACCACCGAGTCGGCTCCGCTGGCGTCGGCGGCGTAGTTCACGATCACGCCGTAGCCGTCACTGGCCAGCCGACTGGCGATGGCCGCGCCGATACCGCGGCTGGCGCCGGTGACGATCGCCGCGCCCTTGTCTTGTACGGCCGTAGCCATCAGACCACCCCCCCGAGAGTGCCCACCTGTAACAGATCGTAGTCAGCTGGCGGCGGGCTGGCTGCGGACGGGGCCGCTATCAGGTCATCCCCGGTGGTACGGCTCCTGGCCCGAGATCTGCAGTAAGCCATCGCTCCGGACGCAGGTAGATTGCGACCTGCTCGCCGAATTCCGTATTGGCAAGCTCGATGTACGCCGGGACCTTGTCCGGAGGCAGGTATCGCGCTGCGATCTCTCGCAGTAGCTCATCCGTCCCCGGAACGGTGCGAGTGACCGGTCCCTCCACCGATACGTATCGGACTGTCGGCATGACCCGTTCGACCATCAGGGTGAAACGTCCGGCGGCCTCGATGAGACGTGCCTTCCGGGACTTGGCCTCTGTCAGCACCCACGCCTCCCCGCCCGGTGTGTACTGGTACCAGATCGGCAGGGTAACCGGGCCACGGCCCTGACCGGCCGACACCGACAGTGCCGCGACGTGTGGCTCCGCTAAGAAGAATTCGCGATCGCGTACTGACAAACTGCTATCCGCCATGGCCCGAGGCTATGCAGAGGTACTGACAATCTGCCCTGACGGCGGCTCACTCCTCCACGACACGGGTGCCCCGGCGGGCAAGGTCGGATGCCTCCGGGCTGAAGGTGATCACGATCTCCCTGCCGTTGGAGTAGCTGACCACAGGCCGCCGGAGCATGTCACCGACCCTGCGGGCGACCTTCTGAAAGAGCTCAGGGAGCGAAGTTCGCCTCGTCCCGGGCTTTCTCCTCTGCGCTGAGAGCGGTGCGCGCTGATACGCCGGCTACGCGTTGAGGCGCAAGATCCGCTCGGCGTTCCGGTGAGTGACGCGTTCTTTGTCGGCAGGAGCCAGCGGCGCGGTGCGCATGAACTCAGCCGCTTTCCCGGTTGGCTCGAACGGGTAGTCGACGGAGAACATGACGCTGTCGATGCCAACCGCCTGGATCGCCGCCATCAGCGCCGCGTGGGAAAACACGCCGGTCGTCGTGATTGCGATACTGGGCCCGAAGTACTCCGACGGCAGTTTCTGCAGGGGCTGCTTCAGGTCAAGGTCGGCGTACCGGGCGTCGAAGCGGGAGAGTTGGAAGGGCAGGAACTCGCCCATGTGCCCGAGGATGATTCGGGCATTCGGGAACCGGTCGAAGACGCCGCCGAATATCAGCCGCATGGCATGCCCGCCTGTCCTGGCGGCCCAGCTCCAGGTTGCGGCGTCCAGCTCCGGGTATCCGCGCAGGACGTTCCAGTCGTCCGATGGCACGGCATTGGGATGGATATACAGCGGAACATCGAGGTCCTGCAGCGCTGCCCAGAAGGGGACATACTGCGGCTCGTCCAGGTAGTGGCCGAGGGTGTGATCGTTGACCAAGGCTCCGCACATGCCAAGCTCGTCGACAGCGCGGCGCAGCTCCGCGGCGGCCTGCTCCGGATCCTGGAGCGGAACGGCGGCCAGCCCGGCGAACCGCTCCGGATGGTCACTGATGACGGCGGCGAGGTAGTCGTTGGCTGCGCGGGCATCGGCCACGGCGGTCCGCGGGTTTGGCTGCATCTGGATGCCAGGGCTGGTCAGCGACAGCACCTGCATGTCGACGCCGTGTTCGTCCATCTCGGGCAGGCGGAGTTCGGTGAAGTCGGCCAGCCTGCGCTGCCAGTCGGCGACTACCTCGGACTTCACCGGCAGGTGACCGAGCGGAGACCCGTCAGTGGCTAGTTGGTCGTACCAGAACGCTTCCTCCAGGGCGATCAGCTTCATGGGAGTGTTCTGCCCAGCCAACTGCAGCCACGACCCAGCCCGGAGGCAGTCGGCTGGCGGTGGCTATGGTTTTGGGTATGCCTCACAAGGCAAGCCGCAATTCTGGCAGCGGGGATACACCTCTCAGCTCAGGAGGAATTGGTCGGCGCGTGGTGGAGCGCATGGACGATGCCGAGTCCATGGGGCTGCTCAGAACCGCGAGAATCGGGCACCTGGCCTACGAGCGCCGTGGCCCGGGTTTACCCCGCCCACGTCGAGGGCCAGCGTGTCCGCGCGGCGTGACGCCGGATCGCGGGCTGTGCAGCCGCAACGGCGCGGCTAGTAACTGCCGGACCCGGGCTGGCTAACTGTGCAGGACGAGGACTATGAACATCAAGCCGAAGAGCGCGCCCATCATGATGCCGGCCGTGGCTAGCCCGGCCCCGCGTTCGCCCCGCTCCTGGATCTGGCCGTGCGCGATGAGTCCGAGTAGGACCGGTAGCAGCGGCACACCTGGTATTGCCGCGGAGACGAGTGACGCGACAGCCATCCTATTGAGTGGCCGCGACGCTGGCCGGGACAGGTAGCCAGGGGCCGCTGGACGTAGCGGGCCCGGCAGCCCTGCTGGCAGGTCTGAGGTTAGCGCGGCAAGCTCGGCGTAGGTGAGGGGACTCAGGGCGAGGGCGATGCGATCCTCGTACTCCTGCATGGTCAGCCGGCCATCGGCGAACGCAGTCTTGAGAAGGTCAATGACGTGTTCGCGTTCCGCAGCCGACGAGCGCATCTGCCCATATCGATCAGGCAGGCCGTAACTTGAGCCTGGCTCCACCGGGTGCCTCCAGCGCGGGCTTGCTAATCCGCACCACCACACTAAGGCATGGGACACTCGGGCGCTGCGTTCTATATCTAATACGCTACGGATCGTATCGCTTTCTGACCGAGCGTGATTTACCTCACCGGGCTCCCGGTCGCCCCACCCGACCGCCAAGGGATCGGGTGGTTACTTTCGGGGAAAAGTAATCTCTTTTTGCCCTTTCGCGACAGCTTTCTATCCATGGCTACCTCAATTGCGGTAATTCCGAACACCGCAATTGGTGTAGTCAGGGTTGAATCACCCGTACGGCGAATTCGCACTGGTTTTTCGCTAAGGTCGCGAATTGCCCATACCATGAGGGGGGCCAGCGCACCCCCTGTGCCGGCACGGTTGGCTGTCATCCCGAAAGGTGAGAATGACCCTCCTCACACGCCCCCTCGCACGTCCGCTCGTACTACCCGCCGCACTGCTATTGGCTGGCGGCATCCTGACCGTGATCCTGCCTGCCTCTAGTTCCGAGGCAGGCACTCCCCAGACGCTGTGCGGCTCGACGAGTAGCGCTTCCGTCAGCGGCGGCGCGTACATGGTCGACAACAACGAGTGGGGCTCCAGTGCCTACGAATGCATCACCACCAACGGCAACGCAGAGTTCAGGATGGTGAACTCCGCTATCGCGAACGGGGGAGACGGCGCGCCCGGCGGCTATCCGGACATCTACAAGGGTTGCAACTACGGCGTTTGCACGTCCGGCAGCGGCTTGCCGATCAGGGTGTCGAACATCCACGAAGGCACGGTCACCACGAGCTGGCGAACTGCCCAGCCCGGCGGCAGCAGCATCTATAACGCGGCCTACGACATCTGGTTCAACCAGACCCCGGCCACCAGCGGCCAGGCCAATGGCACCGAGCTCATGGTCTGGCTGCGCCGGCAGGGCCCAAAACACCCGTACGGCTCTCAGGTCGCCAGCAACGTCAGCATCGGTGGCCGCAGCTACAACGTGTGGTACGGCAACGCGCACGGCTTCAACACCGTCACCTACCTGATGACCACCGGCAAGCGCTCGGTCACCAACCTGGACCTGCGGCCCTTGGAGGCCAACGCGGTCGGCCGCGGATACCTCAAGAAGTCGTGGTACCTGATCAGTGTCGAGGCGGGATTCGAAGTGTGGCAGGGTGGCGCCGGCCTGGCGACCAAGTCGTTCTCGGTCAAGGTGACCCGCCACCTGGCGTGTGACGCGACCGTCAGCCAGCGTTACCCGGCGGATCACTCCGCGACCGACGTCGTGGTAAAGACCGCTGACGATGCCAGGGTGACGACGGTCGCGCACTTCAGCACCGGGAATCGCACCCGGAGGCTTCGCGCGACCGCGCAGGGCCGGGCCAGCACTGTTTATGGCGTTCGTAACGCGCGGCCGGGCGTCCGGGTCCCAGTGAGCGTGGCCGTCCGCCGCGGTGCGGGTGCGGGCACGTGCTCGACCTCGTTCACGCCGCGCGCAGCCTGATCGCCACGAGCTGTCCGCGGGGACACGGCAAGTCACTTCTGGCCGACGATGCGGGCGATCATGTTTGTGACGGCGGCGCGGATTGCGTCGGGGGACAGGTCGCTAGCCGGGTTGGCGGTCGCGCCGAAGGGGAAGACCGGGGACCAGGCGGTCGCCAGCGCCATGACGGCCATGAGGATTAGCTCGGGCGGCGCGTCGCTCTGGATGGTGCCCGATTCCTGCTCGGCTTTGATCAGCGGCAGCTTGCGATCGTGCTCGCTTTCACGCGCAGGCGGCAGGGCAGCAGTGCGTTCCAGCGTCGCCCACGCCAGCAGCCGGTAGACGTCCGGATTGGCCTCTGCGTAGTCGAATACGCGGCAGGCCAGGCCCGGCAGGTCCTCAGCAGTGAAGGAGATGCCGGCGTAGGCGTCGGAGAGGTGCCTGTCCAGCACCGTGGCGAACAGGGCTTCCTTGCTGCCGAAGTACACGTAGATCAGGTTCTTGTTGCACGCGGCGTTCTTGGCGATGCGGTCCACGCGCGCGCCGGCCACGCCGTACTCGGCGAACTCCTGGAACGCGGCCTCCAGGATGCGCGCCCTGGTCTGCTCTGCGCTCATGTGTACAGCCTACGATTTGACTAACCAGTTACTCAAATCCTAATGTAAGTAACTAGTTAGTCAAAGCGGCCGATCGCTGACCCTGACGGGACTGGCCGGTCGCTGGTCTGACCGGGAGCCGGCCTGAGTGAGACAGGAGAACGAGTCATGACCACGACGCTCATCACCGGATCGAACAAGGGCCTCGGTTACGAGACTGCCCGCCAGCTTGCCGCCGCCGGTCACACCGTGTACGCCGGGGCCCGTCATCCTGAGCGCGGCCGAAGGGCGGCCGAGCGGCTAGGCGCGCGATTTGTTGAGCTCGACGTGACCGACGACGCCTCCGTCGCGGCGGCGGCGAAGGCGATCGGCGCCGCAGGCGGTCTCGACGTCCTGGTCAACAACGCCGGAATCGAAGGCCGCACCTCTGACAACGTCGTTATCGGCCCCGCGGACGAGACCGCTGAGCACATGCGGGCGATGTTCGAGACGAACGTCTTCGGCATGGTCCGGATGCTTCACGCGTTCCTGCCGCTGCTGCAGCGCTCTGCCGCCCCGGTCGTGGTCAACGTGAGCAGCGGCCTGTCCAAGACGGCCGACCTGGCGAACCCCGACGGCCCGGTGCACTTCTACCAGGGGGTCGCTTACCCGGCTTCCAAAACCGCGGTCAACACGGTGACGGTCCAGTACGCCAAGGCGTTCCCCGGGATCAAGATCAACGCTGTCGACCCCGGCTATACCGCAACGGACCTCAACGGCGGCACCGGGATCCAGACCGTCGAGGAGGGCGCCGAGATTATCGTCCGGATGGCTCAGATCGGTCAGGACGGTCCGAGCGGCGAGTACTTCGCTGCCCGCGGCCCTATCCGCTGGTAGCCGGCCCAGACTTCCCGGATGTCTGCCCACGATCATGCGGGGGTAACACGGTCAGGGTGGCGCGGATATCGATCGATGAACTGCTTGCGACAGCGCGAAACGGGTTGTCCAGATTGCATCCGGCTCAGGCACTGGCAGCGGTCCGGCTGGGAGCAGTGCTGATCGACATTCGCGGTGATTCGCAGATCGCACGTGACGGGACCGTTCCTGGAGCGCTGGTAGTCGCCCGCAACGTTCTGGAGTGGCGGCTGGATCCGGACAGCCAGCATCGCCATCCGCGGGCACCGGGACTGGACGATCGTGTCATTTTGCTGTGCGACGAGGGTTACCAGTCGAGCCTGGCCGCCGCGACGCTGCAGCAGATGGGTTTCACCTCCGCGACGGATGTGGCTGGCGGTTTCCGGGCCTGGCGCGACGCCGGGCTGCCGGTAATGCTCCCCGGCCATTCCGCGTAAGTAACGGATGACGCTCACCGGCGACAGCTACTGCCTTGCTATCCACTCGGTCTTGAGGACTGCGTACATGGCGCCGTCGATGCGGGTCCCGTCGCTCATTGCGCCGTAGCCGCGCATGACCCCCTCGAGCTGAAATCCCAGGCGCTCCAGTACTGCACGCATCGGCATGTTCCCGGCATCTGTACCGGCCTGCACTCGCTCAGCCTTGCCGGTCTGGAACAGCCACGTCGTCAGCAATTCGACGGCTTCGGCGCCGTATCCGTGACCACGGTCCCGCGGCTGGTACAAGATCACGCCGATTTCGTAGACGCCGGCCGGCAGCGTTTGCGCCGGGCTGGTCCGGGCCTGGATCGTGCCGACAAGGTGCCCGTCGCGGTCAATCCCCAGATTGAGGCAGCCTCGCCACAGCCTCCCCGACCGATCCAGCCGTCGCCGGAACTGCTCTGAGGGCTGCGGATAGTGATCGTCCGGCCGGCGACGCGGGTGGGCAGCTTCGTCCTGTTGCGCCAGCCCCTGCCAAGCCGCATCGACCTCGTCAGCCCTGAACGGGCGGAGCTGGATCAGCATGCCCCGGAGATCCACTAACGGGCGTGCCATCCAGCTACTCCGAACCGACGAGAAGACAGAAGGGATGTCCGGCAGGGTCGGCGAGCACATACAACGGCTCCCAGTCGTCGTCAGTGCGGTCGTGCAGCAGGGTGGCTCCAAGTTCTTCGGCGCGCAGCCGCTGGTGCCGCAGTTCCTCGATCGTGGGCACGCGGAAGTCGTGGTGCATCTGCTTGGGGACGTCGTGCGCGGGCCAGGTCGGTCGCGCGAGGGTCGGGACCTGCTGGAAAGCGAGCACGCGATGTCCTGTCTGGTCGACCAGGACCAGCCAGTCCGGGTCATCGTCGCTGCCGTCGGCGGGGATCTCATCGCCAGGGCGGTACCGGAGACCGAGAAATTGCCGGTAGAACTCGGCGAGACTGCGGCAGTCGGTGGCGTCGAGAGCGGTATGCATCAGGACGGGGTACGCGGACACCTGGGGCCTCCTGCTGCTGCGAGTACGGCGCGTCAATCAACGATTCTGGCGGCTTGTGCCCCGCAGCATAGGTGACATCGCTGCGGGCTCCCGGCGTTAGCATTGCTCGCGTGGCCTCGGACCCGCCGTACTTGAGCCCGTTCGTGCTGCCTTTCGAAGAGCCGGCGCGGGATCGCCGGGAGCACTTCGACCTGTATCTGCCGGCTAGTTCGGTCGCTGACCCGCCTGTCATCGTCTTCCTGCACGGGCTGTATCCGGCGAGCTGGCGTCCGTCGCCACGCGAGTGGCCGACCTACGTGGGGTACGGCGCGACCGCCGCGGCTTCAGGCGTCGTTGGCGTCGTCGCCGACGTCGCGCTGCACGGACCCGGAGACTATCCACGCGCAGCCGAGGTGACCGGCGGGATCATCGACGAGGTTCGACGCGACGCGCGGGTCGACAGCGACCGAGTCGCGGTGTGGGCGTTCTCGGGCGGCGGGCTGCTCACCGGACAGTGGCTGAGCGGATCCCCCCCGTGGCTGCGCTGCGTCGCGCTGAGCTACCCGGTCCTGGCTCCGCTGCAGGGCTGGAGCGTGGACCTCGCCTTCTGCCCGACCGACAAACTGAACGGCGGGGCACCACCGATCGTGCTGACTAGGGTCGGCCGGGAGCGTCCGGAGATCGCCGCGACCGTGCCGCCCTTCCTGGAGCGGGCAGAACGGCTTGGGGTGCCCCTCGAAGTCGTGGATGTGGCCGAGGGACAGCACGCCTTCGACAGTCTCGACCACACCGCTGCATCGCGAGACGCCGTTCGGTCGGCGTTCCGGCTAGTCATCGAGCGCCTCGCGGGCTAGGCGCTACACGCCGGTGGTGCCGTCGATTCGCTCGCGCACCAAGTCGGCGTGGCCGTTGTGGCGGGCGTACTCCTCGATCATGTGGACGTAGATCCAGCGGAGACTGACGTCCTGGTCCATGAAGCGACCAGTGTCGGCGAGCTCCCGGTCGGCGCAGTGCTCGCGGGCGCTGGCGATCTCCGCGCGCCAGGTGGCAAGGGCGTCGCGCAGGGTGGCGCCCTCAGCGAGTTCGAACCCCCCGTCAGGGCCACGCGGATCGGCCTGCCGGTCATAGATTGGCGGGGCCTGTTCTCCGGCGAGCACTCGGCGAAACCAGTTCCGCTCCACCTCCGCCATGTGCTGGACCAGGCCGGTCAGCGTGAAACCGGACGGTGGCACGGATGCGGCTGCGGCCTGTTCATCGTCCACGCCGTCGCACTTCATGGCGAGGGTGGCGCGGTGAAAGTCAAGCCAGCTTTCCAGCGTGGTGCGCTCGTCGGCGTTCAAGGGCGGCAGAGGACGGTCGATGGCGTTCACCGGACGATTATCGCCAGTTGCCGAGGCGGTCGACGGGGCGGAGTTCACGACAGGCAGACCAGCGTCTCGCCCGGACAGCGCGTCCTTCCAGGGGTTGTGTCAGTCCAGGGGCTGGCGTGAGATGACGTCGGGTTCGCGCCCGGCCAGCACCCAGCCGCCCGCCGCGGCGGCCAGCGGCAGCCCGATCAGCAAGATCAGCACGTCGCTCAACGGCACGTCGCCGAACAGGGAGGACAGGCTGGCGTGCGCCCAGACCAGGCTCGCGACCAGGGCGAAGGCCATGCCGAGTATCGCGCCGAGCAGGCCCAGCGCGGCCGCGGTCGCCGCGGTGATCGTCCGCCGAGTGCTGGTCCTGGCCCCGGTCGCGGTGAGCGTCCGCAGGTCGCGTGCGGTCTCGCTGCGGATCAGGCCGATGGAGGCGGCCAGCACGCCAAGCGCGATGAGGATGCCGACCGCGGTGGCGATGTCGGCAATCGCGCCGAAGTCCGCTGCGCCGGAGGCGAGCCCGAGCGGAGACTGGTAGGGGAGAACGACGTGTCGCGCGGCTCGGATCTGCGCGGCTGTGAGCGGCGCGGGGGCCTGGATCAGCCAACCGGTCAGATTCTCCTGCAGGTGGTACCTGCGCACCGCGTACTCGGTGATCAGGGTATTCGGCGCGTCGACGCCGCCGGGCAGGCTGCTGATCGTCTGAATCTCGGGATCGGCCAGGCAGTTGCCCGGCGGGCAAGACGGGCCGCTGTTACCACCGCGCCCGCTTCTATCGGGCGCCTGGTTCCCGTTTCCGGCCTGCCAGGTCATCGCCATGTTCGACAGGCCTGCCAGCCCCGGCCGCGAGGTGAGGACGTCGGCGCCGGCAGCGATCTGACTGGCCTTGATCCCGTACAGGGCGAGCAGCCGCGGGGTGGCCACGTAGACGGGACCGGTGAAGTTGTCGTTGAGTGACGCGCCCGTCTGGACCAGCTGGGCGGCGGATTCCAGTGGCACCGCGGACCCCGCGTGCAGGCTGGCGGCGAGGGTGTCCAGCCGCCTGGCCAGGCTTGCCTCCTCGGCACTGGTGAGCTGCATCATCTCGCCAGGGTTCGGGCTGCGGCCCGCGGTGACGACGAGCTGGCTGCTGGACAGGCTGGGGCCGGACGGGCTGAGCGGGTTGGCGGTGCGCTCGCTGCCGACCAGGCAGATCACCGTTGCCAGGAAAATGGCGAACGTGACCGCCGCCAGCGCGGCACCGGACCGGGCCCGGTAGCGAACCAGGTCACGCAGCGCGATCCGGAGCGCGACCGGCAGCCGGGGTCCGGCCCCGGCGGTCAGCACGCTGATGCCCAGGGGGGCGAGCAGGAGCATGCCGGCGATCACGCCAACCAGGCCGAGGAGCAAGGGCAGCGCGCCGCCGGGGCCACCACCCCCGCCCGGTGGCCCGGACTGGCCGCCGGTGAATGCCAGGATGGCCAGGCCGACCGCGAACGCGATGACGCCGGGCAGGGCGGATCGGTGTACCGCTCTCGGCGGCGCGCGGCGACCGGACAGTGCGGCCACCACCGGGACCGCGGCTATCGCCTTAGCCGGGTTGCGGGACGCCAGCACCGAGGTCACGATCGCGAACACGGCCCCGAGGGCAATCGCCCACCAGGGAAGGCTGGCCGGGTCGACCGCGTGGTCGCTGGCCTGCTGCAACCTCGGCGCGTAAGCGAACCAGCCGGCTAGGCCAAGCGCCGTCCCGGCCAGCGCGCCGACCACACCGACCACCATGCCGTTGACGGTCATGACGAGGCGCAGGTTCCGTCCGGTCGCGCCGATCGCGCTGAGCATGCCGAGGGCACGCAGCCGACGCTGGGCCATCACCGAGAAACTGGCTACCGACAGCAGGCCGATGAATGCCAGGCCGGCGACCTCCAGCACCAGGATGAGCACCGCCTGCGACAAGCCGCCGCTTATCTCATTGGGAGTGAACAGCGCCGCCGCCGGCACCCCGGGGAGCGTCACGTCGCCGTCGCTGGTCGCCAGCCGCGCCGCGGCCGATCCGAGCAGCATGATCACCTGGCTCGGATGCCTGACCTGGCCCGGAGCAACCAGCGCGAACTCGTCCGACAGGTTGCTCGGGTCCTGCACGATGCCGGTCACCCGCCAGGTCGCCCCGGCGGCCCGCCAGGTGCCGCCCACGTGCGTGCCGTACAGCGCTGCAACCTGGCTGGTCAGCGCGACCTGAGCGGGTCCGTCTGGGTACGCGCCGCTCACCAAGCCGAGCAACGGAGCGTTAAAGCGTCCGTGCGGCTGCTCGGCGCGGAGCTGCACGGACTGGCTCGTGCCGGTGCTGATTCGCTCGTTCTCGATGACATCTGCCGGGCCCCAGCGTCGCTGAATGGTCCCGATGTCGGCGGCCAGGCCCGGGTCGCTGCCGGGCAGCTTGGCCCTCGCAGGAGCGGTGCCATACGAGGGCCAGTTGGGGTTGCCGAGCTGCGAGTTCGTGACGACGCCTGCGCCCCAGGCGGTCGCGGCGACCGCGAGGGTGAGCAGGCCGAGCACGAGCAGTTGCTGGCGCCACTCGCGGCGAAACAGCCGCCAGCCCCAGCGAAACACCGCGCGACGGGCGGGGATGCCTCCGTTACCGGCTCCGGCGCGCGGGCGGGCGAGGGTAGTCATCGGTCCTGCCCTAGCAGTGATTCCGGGCCCGGGACTGGCATCGTCTGGTCGACGATACGGCCGTCCCGGATAAACACCACCCGGTCCGCCCACGAGGCGAGCTGCGCGTCGTGCGTGACGACCACGGCGGCGACGCCCCGCTTGCAAGCGGTGTGGATCATGCGCATCACCGCCTCGCCGTTTTCCGAGTCCAGCGCGCCGGAGGGCTCGTCGGCCAGCAGCAAGTGCCGGTCGCCGACCACGGCACGGGCAATCGCGACCCGCTGCCGCTCGCCGCCCGACAGCTGATCGGGGTAGTTCGACGCGCGATCCGCCAGACCGAGGTCGGTGAGCGCGCGCAGCCCGGCTTCCCTGGCCTTCCGCGCGCTGACGCCGTCCAGTTCGAGCGGCAGCGCGACGTTCTCCGCAGCGGTCAGGCCAGGGAGCAGGTTGAAGTCCTGGAACACATACCCGATCGACCGGCGGCGCAGCCGCGCTTTGTCGTTGCGCGACATCGTGGCCAGATCGTGCCCGGCGACGAGAACCTGCCCGCTGGTCGGCTCTTCCAGGCTGCCGGCGATCGTCAGCAGCGTCGACTTGCCCGACCCGCTCGGCCCCATGACCGCCACCATCGACCCCGGGGCGACTTCGAGGGTAACGTCCTGCAGGGCGCGCACCTCGGTGGCGCCCAGGCCGTATACCTTCGACACTTTGCGCAGTTCGAGCATGCTCATCGTGTCACCCCGGTCTTCCTCTTCAGCCTGGGCAGGTCATCCCTTGCCGCTCTCGGCGGCTCGACCGCCGCACGCTTGATCCGGCCGTCGGCGGCGTCCAGCCAGCGGACTACCGCGTCCAGCCGGAACAGCTCCGCGTCCACCGCGAGGCCCAGCGCGAGGTCGCGCCCGGCATCGGCATCCTTGATCCGGGTCCACTGCTGCATGAGCTCCACGAGGTAGCGGCGGTGCGCCTGGATCACCTCGCGCACGTCGGTGCCCGGCACTAGCAGCGCTACCAGCACCTTGATCACCAGTTCGTCGCGCGGTGGCGACGACATGTCCGGCGGGGTCCGCAGCCAGTCAGCGAGTTCGCGCTCGCCTTCGGCGGTGATCCGGAACCGCTTCTGCGGGCTGTCCTGCTCATCCTCGTCGTCGGACTCGATCAGGCCGTCGCGCTCCAGCCGCTGCAGCGTTGTGTACACCTGCCCGATGTTCAGCGGCCAGACCTCGCCGGTACCCGCCTCGAACTCCTCGCGCAGCCGCAGTCCGTACTTCGGTCCCTCGCTGAGTAGCGCCAGCAGCGCGTGCCGGATGCTCATCCGCCGACCCTATCGAATATCATACTCAGTATGTTACTCAATATGGCGGCCACTGGGCAAGCGCGGATAATTGTGAGCTACATTGGCGGTTCCGGGAGGCTGAGTTGTGATCGCGGAGACTGAACAACAGCGCAGCCGGCGGGAGGAGCTGCGGTGCCTGTTCGACGACGTTGCCGGGCTGTATGACGCCACCCGGCAGGGCTATCCGGCGGAGATAGTCGATGCCGTTTGCGCGAATGCCGGGATCGGCCGCGGCGCCGACGTTCTCGAAATCGGCTGTGGCACGGGCCAGCTCACCCGCCAGCTGGCCGGCCGGGCGTTTAACCTGACGGCCATCGATATCGGGGCCGCGATGATCCAGGCCGCCCGACGTAATGTGGCAGACCCGATGGCCGGGTTCCAGGTGTGCTCGTTCGAGGACTTTGCGGGCACCGAGCACTTCGATCTCATCGTCTCAGCCACGGCTTTCCACTGGGTCGATCCGGGCATCGGTCTGGCCAAGGCCGCCCGGCTGCTGCGGCCCGGTGGCTGGCTGGCTCTGCTGACCACTGAAGAGCTATATCCCGAGCCGCTCCGGACGGGACTACGGGAGCTATGGATGAGATACAGCCGCCGCACCATGAACGCCGGAGGCCAGCCAGGGTGGGTCACAGCCCTGCGCGAAACCGCGTTGTTCGGTGAGACGGTTGAACTCTCTCACACCAGAGCCCTGACGGTTCCTGTGCAGACAGTCCTGGGTGTCGAGCGCACCCGGGCCACGTTCCTCAGCTACAGCGACCAGGACAGAGCAGGCTTCACGGCAGACCTCAGCGCGCTGCTGGAGCCGGGTTCCCACGTCGACCTAAGCCAGGAAACATTCCTCGCCATGGCGCCAGTCGCGATGTGACAGCAGCGCACTGCCGCGACCAGTCCCCTTCCGCGCAGCTCGGCCACGAACAAGCCGATCCAGAAGGCCGCGCGATGCTGGTCGCGGTTTACCCGCAGACCTGCGCCGCCGATGCAGCGGCCTTCGTACTCGACGGCCCAGGTGTAGGCGTCCGGCTCGCTAGCCAGGAACCGGGCGGCCACCTGGTCTCTGAGGTGGTAGCGGCGACCGTCCCACTCCCGCCGCCACGACGAGCCGTATGCGTCCTCTTCCTCCGGATCGATTGGCTCGCGCACGCTGGCTGCGAGAGCCCAGCCAGCCGGAGTCCCGGGCGCTTGACTTCGAGCGCGCGCGAACTGTGAGCGTAGGAGCATGCTTTACACGACAATCGGCAGCGACCCGTCGTCAGCACGCAAGGTCAGCGTGCTCAGCCTCGGCGCGATGCGGTTCGGCACGACTACCGACGAAGCGACGTCATTCGCGATCCTGGACCGGTATGTCGCGGCGGGCGGGAATTTCATCGACACCTCGAACAACTACCTGTTCTTTGTGAACGGCACGCAGGGCGGCGAGAGTGAGGCGCTGCTCGGCCGGTGGCGTGCCAGCCGCGGTATCGGTGCTGAGGTCGTCATAGCGACGAAGGTCGGGGCGCGGCCTGTCGCGCCGGCGACAGGCTTCGATACTCCGCGCGAAGGTCTGTCACGCGCGGCGATCCGGGAGGCCAGCGAGCGGAGCCGGGAACGCCTCGGCGTCGAGCGGATTGATCTCTACTACGCGCACGTCCCTGATCAGACCGGCGTTCCGCTGGATCAGCAGGTCGCAGCGTTCGGGGAGCTGGTTGCCGACGGCACGGTTGGCCTCCTCGGCTTGAGCAACCACTGGGCCTGGCAGGTGGAACGGGCACGGGCCCGTGCGACCGTCGCCGGGAGCGCGAGCGCTGACGTGCTGCAGTATCACCACACGTATCTGCGCATGCGCACCGACATCCCCGATCTGCGTTTCTCGCGGGACGGTGAGATCGGCGCCGCCGATGGGCCGATCCTTAGCTATCTGCGTGCAGAGCCGGGGATGACGCTGGTCGCGTACTCGCCTCTGCTGGGCGGCGCGTACACCCGTCACGACAAAGAGCTGGACCGCGCCTACGACCATCCGGGTACTCGCACGCGGCTCAAGGCACTCGATCAGGTCGTGAGGGAGACTGGCGCGACGGCGAACCAGGTGGTGCTGGCATGGCTAATAGGCGGCGAGCTGCCTGTCGTGCCGCTCGTCGGTGCGTCCTGTCTGGCGCAGCTCGACGAGAGCCTGGCCGCGGTCGATCTGCAGCTCAGCGCGGAACAGAGGCAGCTGCTAGACGCGGCGAACTGAGGTAGCTGTCCGGCGACTCGCACGCGTCGATCGCGCCGGCGTAGTAGCTGATCTTCATGTTGATGGCGTCGAGATATTCCGCCATGGTGTCGATCTGCGCGAGGACCCGCTCTCGGTGGCCACGAAGGAGCGAGAGCCGCTCGTCCTCATTCCCGTCGCCTGCGCGGACCAGTTCGGCATAGCGGCGTACCTCGCGGATCGGCATGCCCGTCGCCCGCAGCTTGGTGATCAGCTCGATCCAGCCGAGGTCGCGTTCGGAGTAGCGACGATGTCCCGAGCCGGCCCGGCCGACTCCGAGCATCAGCCCATCGCGCTCGTAATAGCGCAGCGTGTGCCGGGTCAGACCGGTGCGCTCGGCCGCCTCCGAGATCGTCAGTTCGTTGGACGTCATGAGGTCAGTCTCGCGCTTGGAGTGTGCTCGAAGTCAAACGTGTGCGCCTACCGTACAGACATGGCTGCGCGGAACGGCGGGGTCGAGACGCCGGCCACCCGGTAGCGCTCCCAGGGATCGGGATCGTACAACTCGCACTCGGCCGTGCCTTCGGGCGTGCTGAGCAGGCCCGTCGCCCGGCCCTCTCGCATGCTGGCGGTCAGCGCGGCGTTGCGCGCCAGCCGGCCGTACCAGTGATACCGACCGTCGATCGGCTCGAACTGGCCGCGCAGGTCGGCCTGAACGGCGAAGGTACTGTCCCCGATCCGAAGCGTGGCCGGGCCGGCGTAGCCGTCTGCGTTATCCGGTCCGGTCATTTGTCCTCCTTCGCGGCGGCCGGCAACGTGTCATCGGCGCCTTGCCGGGGGTGTGCTCGGTGCAGGGTCAGGTGCGGCCTGATCGGCGGAAGAGGTCGGGCAGGGTCGATGGCGACGCCCGCGTCGCGCAGCACACCAGACAACGCCGCCCAGATCAGCTCGGTGACATACCCGACGACGTGGATCCGGCTCATGGAGCGCCGGCTGAGCCACCATTCGCCGGTGCTCTGGACCAGCCCGGTGAGGCCGTACGCCCACGGCTCGGCGCCGCCCGAGTCAAGCCCGAATTCCCGCAGGTAGTCACCGAGTATCGCGGTAAGAGCCGTGGCAATCAGATCTTTGTCCCGCTGGACGGACTCGGTGCCAGGCCAGCGCGCTAGCAGCCAGTACAAGTTGGGCTGCTCATCGATGAGCGCGAAGTACGCGCTGACGGTATCCCGCACGCGCTCGAGCGGCGGCCGGTCCGATTGCATGGCCGGCAGCATCCGGTCCAGCAGAGCTGCT
>Ga0335072_10002583_pt1 | contig 27972 bp, 24 predicted proteins | sample Lox_Sample_21_FD_206725 | JGI IMG/M metagenome (GOLD analysis project Ga0335072, IMG submission 206725) | Soil microbial communities from Loxahatchee National Wildlife Refuge, Florida, United States - Lox_Sample_2.1 | ecosystem: Environmental > Terrestrial > Soil > Wetlands | place: USA... | reverse complement strand
CTCACAGGCGTGCATCTCATGGGCGTGCACCTCACAGGCGTTGGGTGTGTACCTTGTAGGCGTGTGCCTCATAGGCGCGTATCTCATGGGCGTATACCTCATAGGCATATACCTCACGGGTATGCACCTCACGGGCGCGTACCTCACGGGCGTGCACCTCATAGGCGTGTACTTCACGGGTATGCACCTCATGGGCGTATACCTCATAAGCGTGTACCTTATAGGCATGTACCTCATAGGCGTGTATCTCACGAGCGTGCACCTCATAAGTGTGTACCTTACAGGCGTGCACCTCATGGTCGTGTACCTTATGGCGTGTACCTCATGGCTGTGCACCTCATAGGCGTACATCTCATAGGTGTGTACCTCATGGGTATGTACCTCACAGGCGTGCATCTCACGGGTGTGTACCTCATGGGCGTGTAACCTCATGGGCGTGCACGTGCACCTCATGGGCGTGTGCTTCATGGGTGTGTATCTCATGGGCGTGCACCTCATGGGCGTGTACCTCATGGGCGTGTACCTCATGGGCGTGTACCTCATGGGCGTGTACCTCATGGGCGTGCACCTCATGGGCGTGTGCTTCATGGGTGTGTGCCTCATGGGCGTGCACCTCATGGGCGTGTACCTCATGGGTGTGCACCTCATGGGCGTGTACCTAATGGCGTGTACCTCATGGGCGTGTACCTCACAGGCGTGCATCTCATGGGTGTGTACCTCATGGGCATGCATCTCACGGGAGTGCACCTCATGGGCGTGCACCTCATGGGCGTGTGCCTCATGGGCGTGTACCTCATGGGCGTGTACCTCACAGGCGTGCATCTCACGGGCGTACACCTCATGGGCGTGCATCTCACGGGCGTGCATCTCATGGGCGTGTACCTCACAGGCGTGCATCCCATAAACGTGCATCTCACAGGCGTGCACCTCATGGGCGTGCACCTCATTGGCGTGTACCTCACAGGCGTGCATCCCATAAACGTGCATCTCACGGGCGTGCAAAGCCAGGAGCAAGTACGAATGAATTCTAAGTAACGGGCATGTCGGATATTCTGATAGCTTAAATACCAGTATGATTGAATGCAGAGTAATGGGCTGATAGTAGGTGGTGGCTGCAATGATTTACATTTCTCATTTGATGTTTAAGAAGTGTGTTGCTCAAGGTTGTTGCCGCCCCGCAACTTGCTAGGCTATCAAAATGGCCCTTCAACTTAGTGTTGGAGAGCGTGTTTACGTCTGCCTGCTGTTAGGAATCAATCAGTTGATGAAGAGCCTCGTCACATTACCTTAATATACTCTGCTTGTTGCCTCTGTTTTAGTTGCAGTGCGAAGTGTCTCGAGTCTGACGGCGCAATGGCTGGAGCAGTGAAAAGACCTCGACTTTCACCCGGTGGGACAGTCGAAGCATGCGCTGATATGTCCGAACCTAAGGACGAAATCAACGGTTCGAACAATTCTAGTCTCTCACCTACAGCTCACGCTGTGAACGACTTTGACACAATTCCGCCATCGCCATCGACTGTCCAGGAGGTCCTAAATCGCCCACAAAAGCATTGTGATTCTCACAGGTTGCCAACAGCATTCGAGGACTGTTCTTCGAGTCTTGCGGAGCGAAGATGGGGCAAATCACTTCAATGGGACGACGGCATACCGGAAAAGTCGAAGAAAAGGCGTGGCCGACCTACCAAAGTTGAAGTTATGCAGAGAAATGCGGCATTTGCTGCCCGGGGCGAAACTTATATCCCCCGAAACCGGTTGCATGCGAAATCTCATCTATCCGAACCTGAGGCTATTGGTGGATTTGGTGATGCCCCATCGCAAGCCTTGCAGACACTACTTCCAGAAGTAACTGAGCTGCAACAGTCAAGCTCGACTTGTCCATGCAGCAACAGCAAATGCATTGCCAATCCGGAGACAATAGTCTCCCAAAGAGAAGTGATTGAGACACTACACAATAGTGTAAGTCGATTGAAAGCGGAGAAGAACGCATGCGAAGCAGAGCTCGAGACTGCAAAAGCAGTAATCAGCAGCATCAAGAGCTGTCTATCGATGAATGAGGATAGGCAGACTGGGATCCAGAAGCCCACGGAAGATATCATCATATCGACATCAGCCACAGACCGATTAGGACCGAGAGCAACGCAGCCAACAACGGGACTGTTGCTGCCCGTGTCAGAGGCAGCTCCACCAGTGGCCAAGTCAAACTTGACAACATTACTTCACAACTTTGAGCTACAAGCAATATCACGCGGCTTGTTCCAGTACGAGGTCGATGGCATAAAGTTTTACATGAAGAAGTCACTCGAGCAATTAGATGCTCTTGACAGAAACGCTTGCAGACATGATTCGCCCTTGTGTAATACCAAAGAAGGGTGGTTTCCCTACCTACGGAACCTAGGTCAGGCCTTGATTGATGCCGAATTGCAACGATTCTGGGCCAAGTACAACAAAATTGAGGTGAATACCGATGGGTGTAGGGAAACCAATGCCACGCACGCCTTGAGCCAGATTTGCCCTGCTTGGACTACAAATTGTAGCCGCATACCAAAAACCCCGAGAAATGCCCGGAAAAACTGGAAGAGGTTGCCACTTCCATTTGGCGGTACAGAAGGACGTATACAGCGTGCTGTGTTTGCGCTTCTATACGCCAAAGACAAGAATTGGCTTGGACTTGCAATGATGCTCCTGGCGTGTGACGAAACTGGAAAGCCAATGCACATCTCACACTACTGTCGAACTATGAGAGAAGGCTGGGCTTGCTGGAGTACGGATCATGCTCGACTGGAGACGTATATTGTTAACAATGAACGATCTACACATCAAAGCGGTGCAGTGCTCTGCAAATGTTTCGAGGCAGGTCGGCCGCCATGCCTAATGAATGGCAGAAACATACCCATTCGAGATGAGCAAACGGACAAGATTCTGCGTTGGGATCCAGAGCCAGGCCCTTGGCCAAGACCGGGTGAATGAAAAGGCGCCCCCGACCATGTTCGCAATAGCATACATTGCAAATTTGTGACTTTTCATCTGGAGTCGGTGTGGTCAGGCTGGGCTGAGGCGAGGCTGAGATCCCGTTGACGGGTTCGGTCGATGGGTTCTTTTGCCTACGCAGGCACCGAACCATCCCGGACGAAGAAGCTGCAGGAGTATGAGTGCGACTGGGGCATCAGAAGCCCTCGTTCATTGGCGCGTATATTTTAGGTAGTTCATAGGCTGATCCTTATTTCGTGAGGCATATTTGAGTCATCACAATGGGCTTTGTGTGGATGTTGACCGAAGATTTTCTGACCCATGTTTCTCGCTTTGTTGAAGAAGAGCCCCCCCATTTCCGCACACAATCACATGACCGAAATGGACGGTGATAGGACGATTTCGCCAACAGAGTACATGATGTCATATATTGTACAACTCAAATTCTCTCCAGCTTTCTCCACATTGGTGTAATGGAAACATCGCCGGTTTTCATAAACGCCCGGCGTAAGTAATTGTATTCTCTACTGTTCCTCTATTAACTTCCTTTAGAGCTCGGGGTTCAATTCCCCGATGTGGAGTTGTCTCTTTTTTTGGTCTCTAATTGTATTGTTTTGTCTTTGGTTGCATCGGTGTGAGGTGTAGAATTATCTTCTGTGAAAAGTAAGGTGTGGGTGGAAAATCGGTCTTGGAAGGTAGAGTCAGAGATTCTTCCCAGAAGTAATTTAGAGAACAGGTGATTATCTGATTTTTGTGGGTTGTAGCAGGAAAAGTACGGAGGTGTGGGTCAGAAGTATCCGCGCCGGCTAGTGATGTAATTTTCGTATTGAAAGTTCAAGAAATTTCCTGTTAGGCGTACCATCACCCGTTGCCAAGGGGACAAGATACCCCTAAATTTAGGGAGCAGTACCCGGAAGCCTAGAGACATCTGCCCTGGAAACGATTTCCGTGAAATTACATGACGAAAATTACATCACTATTCTGACCCACACCTCCGTAGCGATGGCAGACTTAATCGGAGCCGGTTTGGGCCACTATTTCACCGACATTGAGACTGCGGAGCAAAATAGCCATTACACAATTTTGAACAGGGCACCAAGTCGCAGTCCAAGCCAAGACCCCAGTCTTCTCCCTGGTCAGGAGGATGATTTCATTCAACCCTATATGCCTTTGAACGCTCAATGATAGCTGGGGACTTGTCGGTGTTTTGTGAGAGGCGATCTAAGAATGCAAGATGTTATTCGCTACGAAGCAGGAGACGCATAGTCATTTAACAAACAGTTCATGTTCTTGAGGGCGAAGGTACGGCTGAAAACCTACGTCATGGGCGGGACCGTTGGTAGCCGTTTCCAAATTTTGAAATGGTAACAAGCCGCAGGCGGAGCGCAGGCGATCCATATAGTCCTCGCAGTCTGACAGCTCAAAAGCGGCGATCTATCCCGAAGTCTTTTGAGGCAGGCTTGCAAGGACTTCAGATTACGTCAGTTTTGCCAACTAGGTAGCAGCTCGATGCTTGGCGCCTCATTGGGGTTGGTGCGCTCCAGCAGGCCTCTCTCACCCCCCCGCGCGCTCTCAGGGCGGCATCACCCTAGGTCCAGAGCAGGGTGAGCTGGGGGCAGATTTCTGTTATCTTGACATTTGTGGTGATTGGCGACGATGGATTGGATCACAGGAAGCTTCCTAGAGACGAACACCTAGACAATGAGAGAATTTTCATACATTCTAATTCACCAAGTTTCCAGTCATGCAGCTGAGTCCCATAGCGCATTCCTTGTCCTTCTAGTGTACAACATTCCCCGCCTGACCGGCTACCTATGAGGTAGGCTCTCGACGCGCGCCTTGGCCACGCTCCCTCATTCCTCCCCTCGACAGTATACTGAAATACCAGGACTGGCAAGACAAGACGCTAAGCTGGGTTGTCGACCCGGATAAGACGCTTATATTTCCATGTGACGGTATTTCAACCCATCCTGACCATGCCTGTGACATCTCCTTCCCCGTCCCGCGTAACTTCGAGGACCCCGTGCCACGACCTATCCCACTCCAGGATGACCTGTTCATTGCGATAAATCCGTCTGTGTGTAACTGCAGTGTCCATATACCGCTAAACGGGATGGGCGCAGGCGCTTTTTGGAGAGCAGAGAGTTGCTGTATCGAAAGGAGCTTTCCTGGAGCTTTATAGAATCGTCTCTGGTCTTGGCTTAGCCTCGGCTGTGAGAATGGCAGCCTCCCAACAGCTCACATAGCCCATCTTGTGCTTCATCAGACACGCTACATCTGGCCATAGCTACAATATGGTCCGTGGTCGCTTTCAGCTCAGCCCCACGTACTATGGCATCAAAGGCCCTTCCCATGCATATCTACAGCCTCGTCGTCGGCTGGGACTCCATAACCAACTGCTTCATGGGTGAAAGCGGTATCGGCTATACTTGCTTTATCTTGACAGGTTTCGACAGTTGTCTACGATACCGAAAATTTCATTGATGGTGAAGTCAAGCGGGATGATTCGAACGGTTCCTCCGTTTGTCATAGCTCCTCCGTCTTCTGGCAAAAGTCCAAATGGCCAATCAAGGCCACCATGGTTTCAATGTGCCTCAGGCAGTATCAACTGCGCTTTCGTCAGGCGCCAGGGCTCCGTGCGCACTTCGGGGTCCAATTCCGCGCCGCCATGGGCTAGCAACATCGTTGGTGCCTGCTAATCCGGCCAAACGAACAGCTGCCCCCTCCCCTCCCCCCCTGCACGGCTTCGACCTGGGCGAACGCGAAGGGTTGGAGCCTGCAATCCGAGACAACCAGGTCCAATGGGCCAAGGCCCAACCTCGACACCGTCGCCGGTGAGGCAATTTTCCCATTGGCCCTGTCGCAACCTTTGTTTTTCTCTACACAGCCATTCAGAACGGTCAGGCAGCTCTCGTCCGGGCAACAAACAGCCGTGGCCGAGGTCGCACTCTTCAACCGACGACGCCAACTATGTCTCTGGCCAGTTATAGCGTGTCCCGACGGCCGTTTTCGAGCGCGCGACTGACCGCGCGGCATTTTTCCCATTGGCTCTGCCGCAGCGCAGCCCCGGTTGGTCCGCACATGCGACAAGCAGCGGTGGAGGTCGGCAAGGATGTAGAGATCAGCCAGGATGAGGTAGCAGCAAGACAGCCACTCATCGTGCTGGTGCGTTACGTTCTGGATGAAGGTATGCACAGAGAGGTATGGTTGATTGCCTCAGCAGGCCTCGAGGAGGGTGGGCAGTGACGCCGACCGGGAAGGCTAGGTATGTCATCGACATCATCGTCGACGCCAAGACGACGACGAGAAGGTGTTACCGAGGTGTAGGGGGCAAGTAAGAGCAAGGCCACCATGAGGCTGTTTTTTCACTGGCCCCGTCGTAACTGCACGCGGGCGCAGGTTTTCGCACGAGGCACACAGTGTGATGAAGAACGCCACAAACTGGTACCTCAGCTGGATTCGGTGATGGTGGGAAAATAGATTACACATCACACGGCACCGTCGTCAAATGTGAGCGAATCACTCCAACTCGTGAGACTGGTTCTGTGACCCGTTCGACGGCGGGGAAGCTAGGAATGCTAGGCCGGGGGGGCGCAGCACGTCTGCCAGGCGTTCAAACAGCAAAGCGGCACAAAATTCTCGTAAAAGTAGGTCGCAGTTAAGATCTTCGACATGAGAACCCCGAAGTTGGGGGGAGGGGTCGAATATATACACAAGCGCACGGCATCCGCCGTCACGTAAAGCGGCGCAAGTCTGGGCAGGCGACGCTTTGCCCGTCTCGGGGACGCTTGCTCCCTTTCCACACGCTTCAACAGTGCCAAGAATTTTAAGCCTCCAACCTCATGGCGTTCTATAGGAGCTGCCTCCCAGTTCCTGAATAATGCTCTACTTTGCATTTGCGTCATGTCTGTAGGTTGAAGACACCACTGAAACCACCAAGTTGCCCGATATGGAGGCGAATGAATCTGGCGCCTTGAACTGGCGTCTCAGCGCTCATCCCATTACCCTGCTCTGCTACTTGGGGTTCCGGATAGGTATTGCACATGAGCAACGCTTCTCACTACATTCTGGCTGACACTCATTCTAATCGCAGGCAGCCTGCTCATGTACCTCTTCGGCGTCCTTTTCATCAAGAATTTGTGCGCCTCTAGCCCTACCAACCATGTCTGCTGTGTAGCTGACCTCCCTTTTCAGCGTCCTCGTTTTCATCCTTACGCTCATCCTCCTCGCTATCGATTTCTACTACCTTAAGAACATTGCTGGACGACGCCTGGTTGGTTTGAGATGGTGGAACGAAGTCAATATCGAAACTGGCGAAAGCCACTGGGTCTTCGAGTCCTCATCACCTGAAACGCGGACCATCAATGCGACGGATAAGCGCTTCTTCTGGCTCACCATGTACATTGTGCCTGCCTTGTGGGTTGGTCTTGCAATACTAGCGATCGTGAGGCTGATTGGAGTTATCTGGCTGGTGATTGTCGGTAAGTTGCAGACGCCGCTACCTCACATGGAAACCATCGACTAATCAGAGTGCCACGCTTCAGCCATCGCATTGATCCTGACAATCACGAATTCTGTTGCTTTCAGTCGCGCGAACAAATTTTCCGAAGCATCGACGTTGGCGAATGGGGCTTTCGGATCTGGATTGGCAGGAAGGCTTGCAGGCAACATGGTCGGAAGGTTTTTCAAATGATATGTACTAAGCCTTGCAAGGACTCGGTATACGAACACGTTTCATGGGCTCTTCTGTTGCGAAAGATGACTGAAGCGATCTTCAAGTCTGCTGATTATGAAAGAGGCATGGCTTTTTGGTGGCATCAACATGCCCTCCTAATATCTCGCACCTACTCCCCGAACGGCACGAGGCGAGTCGTTGTCATTCCACCCAAGACCTGCAATGCGAGCTTGGCTCAAGAGCAGTGAATTCCAGTCGTAGTGTCCACCCTGGAAGTCGTTCCTGACCTCCAGCCTCCATTTAAAAGGCGAAGGAATGTCAAGGAGTGGAGAATGAAATTGGGCAATCACACTCGGAAGTTGCAGAGAACTGTTGATACAGAAATTTGACTGGTGCATGGGATTCATCACATGACGTGACAGTCGTGATCATGCTGGGTAAGAACAAAGGCGCCGAATTCAGCAGATCGCTATATCGAAGCGAACCCCCGTTGACCACCACCTGCTCCTTCTTTCCGATCCTGCAAACTCTCCATTCCAAGCCGTATTTCCAGGCTCGGCGACACATGCTCCAGACCATCGTTGAACCGTGCACTCCCTCAGTTGCCGCCCATGGATGCCATCTCAAGCCCTCTTTTCAATGTGTTCTTCCAACCCTTGGCCCCCTTATTCCTCGCTATTAGCTCCTCCCGCTCTCTTTGCGCGTCGTACAGCAATCCCGAGTTCGGATCCCTCATCAGCCCCTCTTGCCTTAGTGCTGTAGGAGGTGGAGGTGGAGGTGATGGTGATAGCTGCTGCTGGGTCCCCCCTACCTCTTCATATTCGTCCTCATCCTCTTCCTGAATCGGCTCCCCCGCCGGCGGCCGATCATAGTCCTCCCTCGCATCCTCGTTATTCTCTTTGGTCCCTTCCGAATGCTCGTTAGGATCATAATCCGCCTCGTAACCCGGCACCATGCCCTCCTCAGTCACCTCCCCATAGACTGGTAACGCCTCCTTACCCCTCGTAAACTTACCCGCCCACCCCTCCGCTCCTGCCGCACCCTCGCCTCCGTCCCCCTTAAACTTCCACTTCTCCACATCGTGCGGCCTCAACAAACAATCCTCTGCCGGCGCATGTGTCCCTTTGTAATTCCCGTCTTTGTCTTTGGCATAGTGCTTCCGCCACGTCTCATACGGGACCTGCCGCATGACAAACGGTGGCAGGTCCGGGTTCCTCTTCTGCCGCGCCGTCGTCAGGCCGCGCTTGAGGGGATTCTTGCTGCGCTGTTTCTGTTGCTGGCGTTCGAGCTCGGCAGGCGAAGGTGTCCAATTTATCATCTCGTCCCAGTTGAAGGCGTCGGCCATGGGGACGCCCGTGCGCGGGCCGCCGGGGGTGGATGGGAGACGGGGCGGGAGGACGGCGACGGTTACCATTTGGACGGGCGCGGGGTCGGAGATGGACACCTGGCGTGGGTTGAGGCGGCCAATGGATTCGCGCTGGTTGTCGGTATTACTATTGGAGGATTTGCGGCGCAACATCGTGGGCTGTGGAGGAGTGACGGGGGTAGGCCTTTAGAGAATAGGATATGGCGCTTGTTGATGATGAAGTGAGTGCTAAAGCGGTGTGTCAGAGATATCGAAGGATTGGAGAGGATGAGGAGGGCAGGTGGCGTGAAAAAGGGTAGAGATGTTCTGCGGATAACAATACGGAAAATGGGTGTGCTTTGCTCGACAGGCGTGAAGCGAGTAGTTGAAAGCAGCACTTTATAAGAGGGAACAATTTATATGGGACTCTGACAGCGAGAGTTCACGTCATTAACCTTCAGCATCGGTGTGCATGGCAAGCAAATCCAAAAAGAGGCGCAATTTGTCCGGAATGACAACCGCGTTGTTCATCTCAGGGCGGAGGGGACAAGTACTGTATTGGATAAGCGAAATGCCACCTAGAGATACCGTTAGGTGTGGATTGGCAAGGAGGGGGGTGGGGGGGGGGCCTTGGGCGTAGTCTCCCCTAAAGATGAACTACATTGGCGAGCACGTCGCTCCCGCGGGTAAAGGAAGTTCCAGATCGACAAAGATGCAGCCCTACATCACCACTTGTTTTCGAGGGCCACTATGTGGGCCCATAATCCGGGGGATAGAAAATTTGCGGGGCAAAGGACAGCCTTAGGCGATTGCTTATGTTAACCGTAAGTTGTTACGAACCTATTTGGGTTAATATGGCAGCTGCGAGGGATTTAGATGGACATGTAAACCGCAGGTAGAATTATGGATATACAGATAGCTCACACACTGCCTTGATCACCTGTCTACAGAAGTGATTGGAGGTCATGTCAAGGAGGGGAATCACAGGCTGCCCCCAGGGGGGTTCCTTTTCGTTGTATTGCTGACCAGCATAATACATGATCGGAAGAGACACCGTTCCGTCCCAAGTTTGCCAGTGAGCATATTGAATCAACTCATTCCAATCAAAACCTGACGCAGGGGACGAGGCTACTCATTCCAATGAGGCTTTTTGATGCTTGAAAGCGGTATTCCCCTGGAATACTGACAGACCACGACTCTCTCAAACCCGTGATGAATGAAACGTACGAACAAGAACAACACCTCTCGCCATCGTAGCGCATCGTCTTGTCCAACAAAGGAGATAGCCGCGGGATCAAATGCAAAAGATTTGAGACGAAAAAAGACCCCTACTGCGCCTATCCGAGCAAGCTGAGACAGCAATCTGAGAGATGCTTTTAGCTTAGCCGCTACCTTCGATCCTTCTGCGGTCCAAAGTCCGCCTCCACAACTTTGCCAGGCTTCTTACTAGTAACCGTGAACTCCGCCATCAATGCTAAGTGATCACTCGGAAAATGGAAATTGGGAAAGCCCGGAACGCGCTGCAGATACTCCTTATCTACCTCGCCCAGTAGGCCCGACACTCGGAGTGAATTGGAAGAAAACCAGATATAGTCAAGGACGTCTGTAAAGGTAGGCGTGTAGTTGGTAAAGCTCAGCTCGCCGATACTGCTGTAGGCCGATTTTAGCGTGAAAGGGTGGGACAGGCCATTGCTGAAGGAACCATAGTCCCGCTCATCGAGATCGGAATGCTGAGCACTGATACCACCATGTGTCAATAAATCATAGACTGCAGACCCTGCGCCGGAATTGAAATCTCCACAGATGATCATAGGAATTTCGGGCCCAGATGCATACTCGAGCGATGGGCCAGGTTCGGGCATTGACTCCTCGCCGTCTTCAGCATCGGAAAACCGGAACAAGTTCTTGTTGGTGCAGGCCGGCATTTTTGAGTACTTTTCCGCGAGTTTGGTGAGTTGTTCCATCAAGACCGCCACTTGGATGAGCTGAACATCCTTAAAGGCTGGGTTCCAGAAGATGTGCGCATTCACAACGATGAGCCGGGAGCCTGTGATTCTGTTTTCAAGCAGTGTAACAACGGCAATATCGTCTCTCTGCCACACTCGATTGAGCATGTCAGCCGATGCCTTTGCGCCTGGGCGCTCCACCGCTTTCCGACCAAACACCATGTGCTGAGTGTCGAGAGAAACATATTTCTTTTCTTTCCAGAAGATGCCGCAACCATCCACATATTTGGCGTTCTCGCCCAACGTTTCAGCTCTGCTCTTCTGCGCATAGAAACCTTTATAGCCCTTGTAGGAAAGTTTGGTCCTGAAAAACTCGTCGTAGCTGTACTTGTCAAGCTCTTGCAGGCAAACAATGTCAGCATCTCGCTCTCGGATTTCGTCCAGGATAAGGCCCTTTCTGAAGTCCCAGTTCAAGACTCTTTCCGGAACATAGCCGTACTGCGATCTCGTTGCATATCTTTCGCACAGGATGTTATAACTCAAGGCTGTGAATTTGTCGGGCTGGTTAGCAGAACTCTTCGTCTCGTCGAGAATAATCCAGTCTCGTCCCACAGGAGGTTCTCGATCTACACGATAGTTAGTTAACTTGCCTCATAGTGACGCCATTCGAGAGCATTCGAGGTATAACAACTATCCGGACTTACCAGGCATATTCTCCCTTAAGTATACAATCAGCTCTTTTGTACCTTCATGCATGATCTTTGTCTTCAGCTCTTCGTCCAAAGGGTTCCCTTGGATGCCGAGTATTTCCAGATTATACAGAAATCCCATCTCGAAAGGCAATGATTGAATTTGATTGTCGAACAGAAGCAGCTTCTGCAGGTTTGTGAGCATGCCAACCTCTTCTGGAAGCTCGACTAATTGGTTGGAGGAAACATCAAGGTGTGTCAGTTGCTTTAACCGGCCGATCGAAGGCGGGAGATGATCGAGCTTGTTGAAGTTTAGGTGTAGCTTCTGAAGGAAATCGTAGTGGAAGAGTGCATCGGAGAGTGCGCGCAAGCCTTGCCCTCCAAAATCGATCTCATCCCAGTGCTGTTTTGGATCTTTTGGTGCTTTCTTGATGCGACCTGTGTCTTCTGTTTGTTGATCTTCAGTTACTGTGCCTGGTCCGGTCGAATGACCAGCTCGGGGATAGGCTTGCGCAACAGTCCTCGCATAATGGTGCGGCGAACTAGCCTGCCTGGATTCAGCGGCGAGTTGTAATTGTTCTTGCCAGTGCTCATTCATGGGGTCTTCCATCTCATCCTGCAAGCTGTCCGAGACCCCGTTCTGGTTGTGATTTGGACCATAGCCTCCAAGATTCGGAGTCGAGCTCCCCAGATTCCCTGACGAATGGTTATGTTGGTGGCCCATATGACCACCCTGGTGATGCTGGTTATGATGCTGATTGGTGTGATTGTGGTGCTGGTGATGATTTTGATGCTGATACTTTGGCATTTGCATGCCATATCTCTGGTGGTTTTGTCCTCCATTCATCATGACGTGCTGGCCCTGCTGTCCATTGTGGTTGTACATGTTGAAGGTATTGTGAGACGACGCGCCGTGCACTGGGGACCTCGAGGGCGAAGGAGTGTCGTTAGTAAAAGGTCTTCGGCCGCCTGTGGGAGAGGTGGCGCGGTTGATGTTTCTGTGATTGTTGTGTTGATTGTGCTGTGGATAATAGAACTGCCCCGTCCCCGGCTGGTGGAACCGGTATGCACCACCATCTGCCATCTAGTATGGCCGAGGCGAACTGCGAAGATGTATGGACCACCTCGGATGCTCGTGGTATTGGTGGAGGGGGGGTTTTGAGTGGAAGTGTATGAGATGCGACGAATGATAGAGACTGCGTTGTCGTCGTGGTTTGCACATGAGATTTAGAGCGACCACACGGAACAACCATAGGCAAAGGCTCTCGAGGTATGGCTGCCGGAGCTCTGTAGAGTGACGAGAGTCTTGTTGCGCTCTTTGGGTACCCTCCTGATGTTTGCCGAGTCGCCGAAACTTCTTTGATCAAAGAGGCGTCGTGGTCGTGGCACCGTAGGAAGATTCAGATTCAGCGCAATCTTCTGTTCGACGATGAATAGTTCTTGAAAGCCTTGATTCAAATTGGACCGATCCTCTGGAGTGTTCGTTGTGGGTTCGTCTGTCAATTCGGATCCAGAGATCGCCCAGGACCAGACTTGGCTTAGAGCCGAAGCGCAGGAGATCACGTGATTGCCCCAGATGTGAAGCACTGGGATATTATGTGTATGGTATGATTTTGCAAAGATACAAACATAAGATCAATAGATTGTATTGATCTAAATGCAAAAGGAGTTTATGTTGAAGCAGATTATATACATGATGGTGTGCTGGTTCTTGGAAGCAACACTCTTCAACTGGGCAGCTTCGACACGCACGGGCTTCAACAAGGAACAAGGCTGTATTCTGCAGCAATCATGTGCTCTCCCAGAGAACGTTGAGCATGACGAACCACCAGCCTAGGCATATGATAGGGAGATCACCGGCCCTTTTCAGAACAAGTCTTCGCAAACCTCGGTCAGAGCTTTACCTTCCGAGATCGATGCAACTACACCTCTTTGTCAACTCCGATTGCAAGCGTGCATTAGCAAATGTCCGGCAAACGGTTGCTATAGCCAACAGCAACACCGGGATATTTCGATCTTCTGTCCACTTTAATCGAAAGCAGCTAAGGCGGGGTAATCTGAAAGTTCAGGCTTGCTATCGGATCTGACAAAGGGGTGTAGGCATCCTCCTTGTGGCGTTCCATATCCAGGTTGTTTCCCGCTCTTCCGTTTCTTTCTTGGACAACCTGAAGTCATCGTTGGAACTCCAAGTATCCAAGTAGTAGCATTCATTCCACATCATAATCTTCGAGTATCCCACAATCACCCTTCACTTGATAGCATCTGTTCCCGGTTCATGCTCGTGACGTTGCAGAGAAACTGACCCTCGATATCAGGGCTTGGTCGCCTTTCAGACACTGCTCGACTGACTTGCCTGTGAACTATGGCTAGGGTATCAACCGCTTGCAAGCACATGTGGATAACGATGATGTGGACGATCCAAATAGATTGATTGCCTCATCAATATAAGAGTATGGTGTATTGGCGCAACAGTGGGCCTCTCTAAAGAACTCGCAGATTTTGAGCAGCATGGCTGTCATTTCGGGCATTTTCACAAATATGACTTCTTCAAAAACCGATACTTTTTCAGATAGTAGCTGTTCGATATTCAGTAATAGTCTCACGGGTGAACTGGTAAGACATACAGAGCTTCAATTTCTTTCTTGACATATTGCGCGCGCTTGATTCCTTGTCGTATTTGCTCTTCATCAGTCAGATGAGCCTGACTAGCAAATGCTTTGTGTAACCTCGACTGGAAATAAGAATAGCCCAATGGATAGGACCTGCCCATCTCGAGCAACTCTGGTGTGTCGTGTTAGTAGGAAGGATGAGAGGGGAAGGATGAGGGAGGCAGGATGAGAGGTGAAGGATGAGAGAGCGGGGTGTTAGCTTCAGCGTACCCTTGTAGACGTTAATTACCTGCCTCCGTAATTCGGGATTGATGTTCGCCATTGATAAACGTTCTGGAAAGAGTCAGGAGTATGATAACAGGGCAAAGTTTCGCGCCTTTAGCATTGAGTGACATCAGTGGGCGCAAGGTGGAGCACAGATTTGCTCCTCATGCGCAACCTCGGGAGCTTATTCAAAGCTTCTCCAATTCCGGTGCTATCGTCTCGTCTCCGCCAGATTATTTTCGCATGTTATGATGGCCGGTCTATGCAAAGCATACAATCCGAAGTATGATCACTCAGCGGCTCTACAGACCTGTTCATTGTGTCATCCAGCTTTCCAAGCGCCAGCCTCAATTGCGCCGTTCCCTCTCTTCCGCAAACGTATCTGACAAACCCCCGGCTGAAGTATCTACGCCCTCTGTGAGTCATCGATGGCTATCAGATGTGAAACAAAGGATTGGAAAATGCATAATGTTTGGCATGAAGCCTGAACAAGTAGATGAGGCATGCTGGATTTTGCGGGACCTTGCAAGAGATTGGAGGACTCTCATTGCTGGCAGCGAGGGATTCCTAACCGGTAAGGGCAGAGTGGGACTGCAGAGTCAAGCTGTTGTATGGGGTGAGCAAGACAAAATGGTAGGTTAATCGGACAGGAGGCCGTTTAAGATCTCGTGCTCAACGCGCTAAATAGGGTATGCAAATGGAGCAGCTTTGGAAGAGACGCTCCACGCTAACAAGCTGTCGAAGGCCATGTCAATAACGTCCAATATGTGCGATATGCTGAAACTGGACGATGCAACTGGACGCGCAACTTCGGAATCTACTTCGACGTAGCGCATAAGAAGGAATGGGAAGAGCTCCTATCTTCAAGAAACATTGGCCTCATTCTCAGAAGTATTGCGGTGGATTACAAATTCGTAAGTCGGCCTTCGAGCTTTAATTCAATCGATTTGAGCCCAAGCAATAAAAGATCGTCTGCTTTAACAGTCTGCTCACAATTTTCCTAATCGCAGCCTATGGCATGGCCAGACCGCATATCGGTGTACCATAAATTACGGTCACGCCCAACGAAGTCGACCGACTCAATGATATTGGATGTGATGATCCTTTCGGAGGTCCACCAGAGACCTGCAGCTCGATGCCTGGAAGATTGTGTCGCATATGATTATCGACAAGGGAAAAAGACAACATTTCCGGCATGGATGCTTGAACAGTTGGAAAAGACATTCGACTTGCAGGAATTCTCGAAATTGGAGAACAGTAGAAAGGTTAGAGAACTCCTTGGCCGCGTCAGAGCGTTAGAGAAACAGACTTGGGATAAAGCAGACGCCAAGGAGGACATGGGAAGTCAGAAACCCTAGGTCTCAGTAGCCAATATTTGGAATATTGTACAAACATCTGACGGCTTCACAAATGACATATGGGTAATCTTAAACATGCGCGTCCAGTGTGTGGAGAGTGGGCAAAGGTGACTCAATCAATGGCGATTGATGCCATCATTGGCTCACAATGTCACAGTGATGCGTTTGGTCCCCTCAGTGCTGTAAAGATCCTCAAGGAAGAGTACAGTTGGAAGTGTTGATAGCAGGTTGGATCCTTGTGTGAGGGGGCCAGCATGTTGTTCGCATTGGCTGCTCCTTCGTTGCTTACACTCCCCTAGTCGTGCCCGCTTTCTACTTACCCCTCTCCGCCTATCCGAGACCCCCGAGCAGATCATCCGGCATAAGTAGTGCGGCTTACTGAGAGGGCTTTTTCGCAATGCTTTCCCATCCAAAAGCTCTATGAAGCGGACACAGAGATCAATACATTGATGACCGTCATTTCCTAACGCTTGTTCGTGACGTTACAGGATGTCAGACTTTGCCGCTCTGATATACAGCAGTGCTTTAGGATGTAATTGAAATCTGTAAAGAGGCCTCCCCCCATAGAATGAAATAGTTTTCAGTAGAATGGCATCGGGCACGAGTCATTTCGGTCATCTTCAGGCAGACGTCTTCGGGTTGGCAACGGGATGGCGAATTTTTTGCTGACGATCGTCCAACCTGCGGCACCCGCGAATCCTGGGCTGTGGGCTAGAGTGAGGCGGTCTGTGCGCTGTGCCAGAACTAACTTCTGAAGTTCTCCCACACTTCCGCTACTTGAAGCTTGAATCCCATTCATTCTCAACCCTGGTTATCCCGACAACCATCGCATGACCAGACCCGACACGCGCAACACCAACTTCCCTCCTCAGTCTTTCCTTGCAGAGCTCAAGCGCCTCATCCCCCTTGGCTCGCCTGACCCAGTCTTGCGGAGCTGAGCGGGTTGGAGAGTCACCAGGAGGCACACCTTCATGCCACGAAACCCTGGTGCAAAGAAAAACCAGCACAACCACAAACACGAAAATGGTCTTGTAGGACCAGGAAAGAGAATCACAAAGCAGCGGTCGAATGGTCAACTCAATAGCAGTCCTCGGGGCTCCCACCCAGACACTCCTCCTCTTACCCCCGTCACTTCCAACTCGCTTCTGAACTGTCAGCCAGATCATGACACCAATGATTCCCAGTCCGATGCAAGACAAGATGGCCTCGGTGATACAAGAAAGAATACCTTGCGCACACGAGATTCCGAATCATCCTACGACGGCCAAGACTTCACCGCGCATCGCGTTCTGCGACAGCACTCAGAAGATGGGACACTTCAAAGGCACGAGCAAACGTCGACAAAGTCGAAACCCTCCCATGACGTTACGTCCTTTCAACTCGCCTCTACAATTCTCAAGTCCTGCACCGCCTACGACACAATCGCACTTCTGATCCTACTTCTCCAGCTGCCAACAATCATCTTGATTCTGGTAGAAGCACTTTTCGCCTCGCTAACATTCATGCCGCCGGCCGGGATAACGTTCGGATCGATGTTTTCTCTCTTTGATGTTTTCCAAGGTTCTGCCGGAGCTCCGTCTCTGGGCACCATGATATTCGTCGATGCGATTTGTTTTGGATTGTGGTTTTGTCTGTGGACCTGGGCCCAGAATTTCGCTCTCGACCTTGCTCAGGTACAGGTTGCGATTACCCTTGGTGGTGGGGGCCCGGAGAAAAGTGGCGGCGTTAACGGGATTTGCTTGGGCTTCGTGCTGTTGCTTCACATGGTTCGCAGCAAGGGAGTCCGACAATTCTTCTTCAACTATTTCTTCCCACCTCGGATCCTGTCGAGCCAACGTGTTGCGCAGTTTACTCAATTTTTCCCCCGGGAGTCCGACTTTGGCAACGAGCCTTCACCGCCGTCGCTGGTCCACAGTCTCTTGGCCGTACATATCATCACTCAGGCTTTGATGGCCTTTGTTCGCCGCAGAGTCGCGAGCAGTCAAGTCATTTCTTCTGGCAAAGGAACTAAGCGAACGGATCCCGAAGCGACCGCAGGATCCCAAGCCGTCGCAGATGTTCCCATGGTTGAGTTGGGTGTAGCCAATTCCTTGGTCGCCTGTTCTGATAGTCAACCTCCACCCACACCAGGACTCAAGGATACGAAAGACAAGTCTATTAGCGCGAAGAAGCGAAGACGGCAGGCAAACCAGATCCGGAGTCGGCAACCATTCTGGGCTGCCCTTGCCAGCACTAAAGTTACAGTGATGCGAGAGTACGAGCATTCGCGAGGTTCCCCGAAGAACACCGGACGGTATGTGGACGAAGTTGCTGAATCGAATGTGGGCGACGAGGTTGTTTGGATTACTCATGTCGACCCCTCTACGATTGAATTTGAGGCATCTGGTCTCTTCCAGGCTGAAGATGACCAAGAAGGCGGCTTGGTAATGTGTGATAGACCATTCTATGTGCGGATTAATGGCGCTCGCTGGCACCCTTTCAATGCGAGCCGCTCGAAGGATGATGCGTCAAAAGCTGATGGGACGGGGCGATGGGTAGGTGAGATTTCAGGCCTCGCACCGAATTGCACCTACACCTGTACCTTCGTCCGGGCTGAGGACAACGAAGAATTCTCCTCCATCACCGTCAAAACCCCTGTTCTTACCGACCGAGATTACCCAACTTCGGTCTCTGCGCCTTCATTACGTCAGACTGTAGGTCCTTCATCGCCAACGACGACTATCAAAAACTCCATCCAGAATGCCGAAGCTAGGCTCAATGAAGCTCGCAATCGACTGACAAAAAGCCGTCGTACTCACAAGGCTGCACTCTCCAAGGTAGAGAAAGAGGTGGAATCCTACAACACTCGACTGAAGTCTAGCAGTGACGACAACAAACAAAGACAAAAGCTTCTTCAGGCGCAAAACAACATCCGACAGAACGAGGATGCTACAGCCTCCATCACTGCTGCTCTTGAAAACCTCGCCGTCATTCCAGAGGATGAAGTAGCGGACCATTCATCCAAGAAAGATGCCTTTCACCGACAACGCGAACTTTTGGATGCCGTCATTGCATCGAGGGAGTCCGCCCGCCTAGAAGGGGAAAGTGAAGTTTCAAGCGTCACCAGCGAGCTCAATAACATTGTTGCTCGTCGGGAACGTCTCACCACCCGCCAGACACGCCTTGCCGAACAATTCGACCGTATCACACAAGCTAATACGCAAGGTATGAACGAAAAAGAGAGAAAGGCTGCGGAATCGATGGCGAAGGAGATTGACCAGGCACGCTTTGAAGAGCACTACCATACGCAAATCAACCTCATCAACAACGAGATTCAGAGTTTGCAAAGGCGAACTACCCAGGCATGGCATGAGATATACGCATTCGAACAGCAAGCCTCTGCACAAGAAAAGTTGAAGAATGGTGAACAATTGAATGCAGAAGGCAATCTACCTGGAACCAATCCTTCACAACAGGTCAACTCAAGGTCTTTTGGCTACGGATTCTCGACCGCATCAATGCAACCGCCAACGACAATGTCTCCAGAGCTTGGCAATGGCTCGCCTTTCCTTGCCTTTGCAAAGGCCTTGCCTCCGGACAGCTACCGGCGCCCTAGATCTACTTCTAACCGGTCTGGGGGTGCTGTGAGTAACTTTTCGGCCGACTTTGAAGATGCAGATCCCATCCCACCCATGCCAGCGGGCAACGACTTCGAAGTAAATCCTTTGACAGGGAGGAAAGGCAGCGGAAGTAGTAGAGGTCAGAACAATGGAAGTCCAGGTACAATGGCCATAGCTGGTATGGGTAGTCCTATGAAGGGCAGAGGGAGTCCGGGACATGGCATTTGGTGAGGGCTGTGACGACTCAAATGCAATCTCAACACTGGAATGACGGACTGACTTTCGTTGTGCGTTGGTCACAAGCTCGTCTCCGGGAGACCCATGCCTCGTAGAATAGCCATCCCAGGTAAACGTCAACAAAAGCTAAACGATGTTTTGTCCAACCTTACACGTGGCAGCCTCATATTACTAGTAGATTGTGAAAGTTACAAAGATGTGCAGAAGGATACGCTATGCTCGGGCTGTTGCGTCTTAACGCCTAGGAGGTGCGGCTGATCGTCACCGATCGCTGCGTCAAAATATTTTCTCCAACACATGCATGAGTCAAGCAATAAATACTCCCACTTTCAATTTGGCACGTCACTGAAGCCATAACTCAACAATCCAGCTCATAAGTTACCCATAATCTGAATTGCATGTGCTCTAAAACACTCGTTTTACTGCGCATTCCCAAACTTAGGTCAGCACCACTTCGCCGCCTCGAAGGCAATTGCCAAACCCCAAGATTCAGACGTCCTACCTGCGCTCGGCTCTATCGTACCTTACCGCCGGCTGCGGCCTCCTCTCTTCTATCTAGCGGTCAAGATACTTCAAGCTTCGACTCGACAATGCCGAAAGAGAAGTCTTCCAAGCTTTCCTTCGAACTCAAAACGCCGAAAGGCACCAAGGACTGGGCTGGCCCTGATGTCCTCCTCCGCGACCGCATCTTCTCTACAATCTCAACTGTATTCCGTGCCCACGGCGGGGTTGCTCTAGATACTCCGGTGTTCGAGCTCAAAGATGTGCTCTCGGGCAAGTACGGCGAGGATTCCAAACTGATCTACGACCTACAAGACCAGGGTGGGGAGCTTTGCAGCCTAAGATACGACCTCACAGTACCGTTTGCAAGATGGCTGGCCATGAACCCGGATATTAAGAATGTCAAGAGATACTGCATCGCGAAAGTGTATCGACGAGATCAGCCTGCAATGACCAAAGGGAGGATGCGGGAGTTCTACCAATGTGATTTTGACATTGCGGGTGCGGGTGGAGATGTTATGGTACCTGATGCAGAGGTTATAAGAATCATCGTGGAGGTGTTCGAGGCGTTAGGATGGAATGGGAAGTACACAATCAAGTGTAACCATCGAAGGATATTGGACGGCGTGTTTGAAGTTTGCGGCGTTCCGGCAGACAAGATCAGGACGATTTCGAGTGCGGTGGACAAGTTAGACAAAATGCCTTGGAGTGAGGTCAGGAGGGAGATGGTGGAAGAGAAGAAGCTGGAGGGCAGTGTCGCGGATAGGATTGAAGGGTATGTTACGCGGAAAGGTGGCAAGGAGCTGCTTGAGACATTACGGAAAGACGAGGAGCTGATGGCGAATGCCAATGCGAAGGCGGGTATAGAAGAAATGGGACTATTAACAGACTACCTGGCCGCGTTTGAGGTGTTGGATCAGAAGATATCATTCGACATGTCACTTGCGAGAGGACTGGACTATTACACTGGAGTCATCTTTGAGGTCGTAACGGAAGGTTCAGCTCCAGTCGCAGCAAATGCTGATGGCGGCAAGACTGCGCAGAATGTTCAGCGATCGTCGAAGAAGGAGAAGAAAGTCGACGCAGATGAAGATCGATCAGATGACCCCTCTGTCGGAGTTGGCAGTGTGGCAGCTGGGGGACGGTATGACAATCTGGTGGAGAGATTCTTACCCAAAGCACAAATGCCGTGCGTCGGTATTTCGTTTGGCGTCGACAGAATATTTTCGATCACGAAAGCGAGAATGGAGCGTGAAAAGCAGCTCGGAACGATGCGAGCGAGCGAGACGGATGTCTACGTTATGGCATTCGGAGGGAAGGGGTTCGACGGTATGCTCCCACAGCGGATGGGTGTTTGCAAAACGCTCTGGGATGCTGGCATAAAGGCCGAGTTCTCTTACAAGTTGAAGCCGAAGCTCCCAGCACAGTTCAAGGCGGCTGAATCAGCCTCCGTTCCGCTAGCTGTTATCCTGGGCGAGGATGAACAGGCGGCAGGAAAGGTGAAGATCAAGGAAATGGGATTGCCAGAAGGACACCCGGAGAAAGATGGTGTCCTCGTCGAGATGAAGGATCTGACGGCCGAGGTCAAGAGGAGGTTGGCTTTGAAGGCGGAAACTACTGGAGAACTAGCGGACCTCGTGGGAAGGACGATGGGGCTCACAGTCGGGGATGGAGAAGTGGAGCAGATGAACTGATCCTGATAGAGAGAGCTCGATATACAAGTTTTGCCGCCAGGGGCACTTAGAGTTTTGATCAGAATGCTGGTGGCAGCCTACGTGTACAACAGACACATGCCCGTAATAGGAGAGCAGTTACGGGCCGGCATAGATAGAGAGGCCTCAGCAATAATTGTTGCTCATGGGCCTCATGAAATTCGGTTGAAATGGAAAGTCATCGACTTGATCAGTTTCTCATTTGATCCATTTCTCCAATAACATGGCGTGGCAAATGTCCCTGCACTCGGCCACCAAGTACCGAGGCTCTTCAGGGCCGACGAGCTCCACTTTGGCATAAAGACATTCATTTCTTCATCCTTTCTTTCACGCCAACACTTTTGGCAGACGTAAGCGATTTTGTCTTCTGTTGTATACAGATATACAATGGTGAAGATCACCGAAGGTTGGATCACCGTTCAAGATGGAACGAAACTATACACAAAGACGTGGGAGGTAAGCCAATTCAGGATCGTCATTATTCACATGTCGATTACTCATCAGACCGCCCGCTACCTACTTCTTCCTTTGGTGTCGTTGCTTGCAAAGTACATTTCTTCCTGGAAGTTCATAAGCCCAATGCATTGTTCTGACACTGTATTTACAGCCGGATACGAGACCGACGGCGAAGTTGATCTTTCTCCACGGTTTCAGTGATCATTGTGAGTCCCCGCGCCATGCTGTTTACTTGTCTGCTTCTTGTGTCAACAATTCTGCCTCACACCCGAACAGCAGGGCTGACCTAGTCCAAGGTAATGCATATTACGATCTCTTCCCTAACCTCGCCACGATCTACTCAATAGCAGTCTACAGCTTCGACCAACGAGGATGGGGCCGCTCCGTCCAGCACCCGCGTCAGAAAGGCCTTACAGGCCCTACAACCACAGTTCTTGCAGACATCCGCGAATTCTGCTGTTCAATCGGCTCCACTCGCGGTGATCATGACGGAAATGATCCGCCGTTGTTCCTCATGGGCCATTCCATGGGCGGTGCCGAAGCTCTCCATTTTATGATGACCGAGGCTCCCCGACCTGTCGTATATGGATTACCCATGGGGAAAGTCCGAGGCCTGCTGCTAGAGTCACCCTTCATTACTTTGCATCCAGACAGCCAGCCGAACGGATTTACCCTCTGGGCCGGAAAGCTGGCTGCAAATATCGCACCGTCAAGGCAGATGCTGCAAAAGCTCGATAGCACGTACATGTCCCGCGATCCGCAGGTGCGGAAGGATTGGGAGGAGGACAAGCTTTGTCACGATACGGCCACGCTTGGGGGGATGGTAGGGATGTTGCAGCGGTCTGCCGAATTGAAAGCGCTTGGAGAGGGCAAGGTGGTGGAGGGATTGAAGCTCGATCCGGGATGTCCGGTGTGGTTGGGGCATGGGAGTGCAGATCATGCGACGAGTTATGATGGGAGTAAGAAGTTTTTTGAGAAATTGAAGGTGGAAGACAAGACTTTTAAAACGTATGAGGGGGCTTATCACAAGCTGCATGCCGAGCCTGAAGGGGTAAAGGAGGAGTTCGTGAAAGACGTTGGAGAATGGATCTTGGCGCATTTACCTGAACAAAGCGAAAAGACAGACGTGAAGGCGAAGTTGTGAGAAAATTGCTAGATAGACGTGGTTACTCTGGGGTTCTGGTCATAGCAGCCTCCACGGCATGTTCTGAGGGCTCAGGCACATCTTTGGTTAACACCGTAGCTGAATGTGGTATGCACTAGCAGTGAAGGCGACATGCTAGTATTCGGTGATTCGAAATTGGGCCACCGTTGTAGGAGCTACGATCTTGAGTGTCGAAGGTCACCGCCTCAGGTGGCAAGTACGGCAAATACACTGCAAACGGCATCATGGAGCTGTTTTTTGAGAAGTGGTGCTGACGTGAATGCTCCAGATGGGGTGATACAGCAACGCAATGCGGGCGGCACCTTCGGAGATACGGCGGCTGTTACTGAAGAAGGGCATTGAAGAATGTTCAAAGGTGCATTGTTAATCGACGAAGACCCCACACAGCACGAAGGTTTTCAACCTGCATCGCTGGACTGAGATCCCGGTCAAAATATTTGCAAACTGGCTAACCGAATTCAATCCACCCTCCCATAATCTGTTCATTAGCACGGGACCTTCAGCAACTTGTTAGATTTATAGTGGCTAGCGAAATCGACTTCCGCCCAAACACACTCTTTCGAAAAGTCGGCCCCGCTTCCTGACCCTGGCCCTTACCAATAGCCTTACCGAACTCAGTCAAGCACATACAGGGTGTAGGTACTTGCTGGTCTTTACTAACCTATTACTTTGCGGTACTAAGTCGCTGGCCCTTTCTAGAAGACTTTGCGCAAGATGGCTCTCCCCAATACGGTGCGATCGCGTCGTCTGCACAAGGTATTAGCAGTGAACTCTCCTTTTCCTCACTGACAAGCTCTAGCAAATGTCGTCCTCCGTCCTCCTGACCAAGCCGCTCCAGCAACCACGGCAGTCCCTCCCATCCAGCAATTGACAACAGATGTCTTCGCTTCGCTCCCTGCGGCGGTGCCTTCTACCATGTCCGACACGATATTGCACACCTCTCCAAACAATCCTAGCGCCAAGACTGTAGGCGAGATATCCCAGAGAGAGACAGGCAACCAAGCGGCAGACATCACAGAGGACTTGGATACCGGCCGTTCCCTCTGGGACAAGGCATATGATACTCTTAATGGCGAGAAGCATGATCTAATCGCCAAGTATGAGGATCTTTTGTCTCGGGTGCTCATTAGAGGTAAGCCTTCGGTCCGGCCTGGATGGACTTTCGCAACGCTGACTCGAGGTAATATAGCCCACACGAAAGCACCATCAGTCCCGAACAAGATAGAAGACGACGGCAAGGCCACGAACCAAATCCCTCAGCACGATGCGATCGCACGCCGAGCGAAAATGAAGGAGATAACGGAGCTCGGCCTGAAACATATGGAAGACAAGAGGGTTTGCACGACACTGTTAGGACACGAGATCGACCTGCAAGACGTTGTGTCAAACGTCGCCGGGGCGGTAGAATGGGCCGAAGACTACGTTAAGGACGCCGTCAGGGACCTACCGTATGCGTCCATCGTTTTAGCAGGCGTCTCTCTTGTCCTGCCCCTTCTAAAGAACCCAGCCGCTGCCGAGGCTGCTAACAGGGAAGGGTTCACATACGTCACCTCCCAGATGCGCTATTACATCGCGATGGAGTCGCTCCTGTTACCTGAGGACATGAAGCCCAATCTGAAGGCTGATCTTACGGAGCGTCTTGTGGGCCTGTATAAGCTCATCATTGACTTTCAAGTGCAGAGCGTTCTACGGTTCTATCGCAGTCGAACTAAGAACTTCTTCAGAGGGACCATCAACTACGACAACTGGGACAAGAAGTTGCAGAATATCATGGCCGGCGACGCAGCGCTGGTTTCGAAGGTTGAGACGGCCATTTCTACGAGCAGTCTTCAGGCACTGAAGAAACTTGCTCTGCAAGCAGAGGCTTCGCGCGGAGCTCTCGACAGTCTTCTTATCAAGGCACAGGAGCTCATTGACGTCTCTCGAGACCATCTGGGCTTTGCAAAAAGGATGGACCGACGGATGTCTAATGCCGAGAACCGAGCCTGTCTGCAGGACCTGCAGGCGACCGATCCCCGCGACGACAAGGACCGCATCGAGCAGGATAAGGGTGGCATCCTCAGAGACTCGTACCACTGGATCCTCGAAAACTCCGACTTCCAACAATGGCGGAACGACCAGCAGAGCCGCCTGCTATGGATCAAGGGCGATCCCGGTAAAGGCAAGACGATGTTGCTCTGCGGAATCATTGACGAGTTGATTAAGTCGACCTCGCATACCGCCAACATCTCGTTCTTCTTCTGCCAAGCCACTGACGCTCGCATTAACAATGCCACGGCTGTCCTGCGCGGCCTGCTTTACCTGCTTGTGAAGCAGCAGCAGCCTCTCGTCTCCCACATCCGCGAAAGCTACGATGATTCCGGGAAGCAGCGCTTCGAAGGCGTGAATGCATGGGTGGCATTGTCGAAGATCTTTACCAACATTCTCGAGGACCCGCACTTGCGTAGCACCTACCTGATCATTGACGCGCTCGACGAGTGTACCACTGATCTGAGCCTGCTTCTTAACCTCGTCGCCCGGAAGTCGTCGGCATACTCGCGCGTCAAGTGGATCGTCTCTAGTCGCAACTGGCCAAGCATCGAGAAGGATCTCGAAACTGCGACGCAGAAAGTGAGGCTGTGTCTTGAGCTTAACGAAAAATCCGTCTCCGCAGCTGTTACCACATACATCCAGTTCAAGGTTGATTGGTTAGCGAAGCGAAATAGATACGACAATGATACGCGGAACGCTATCCAGCGCTACTTGTCGTTAAACGCAAACGACACATTTCTCTGGGTAGCCTTGGTCTGCCAAGAACTCGCCAACGTCTCGAGATGGAAGGCTCAAAAGAAGTTGACGGCCTTTCCGCCTGGACTCGATGCCCTCTACAGGCGGATGATGGACCAGATCTGGAATTCAGAGGATGCTGAACTTTGCAAACGTATACTGGCCGTCGTCTCGGCTGTGTACCGGCCCGTCACGTTGGACGAGCTGGCGTCTTTCGTCGACTTGCCTGACGGTGTCTCTGACGATTACGAAGCTCTATCGGAGATCATAGGGCTTTGTGGCTCTTTTCTGACACTTCGCGAACGCACCATCTCCTTCGTCCATCAGTCGGCAAAGGACTTTTTACTCAAAGAGGCATCTTATGAGATCTTTCCTTCTGGAATAGAAGACATACACCACATAATCTTCTCGAGATCGCTCCACGTTATGTCCAGGACGCTACGACGAGATATCTACAGCTTACGTGCGTTGGGATATCCTATCGAGCGGGTTAAACCGCCGGACTCAGACCCATTAGCGGCGTCACGCTACTCGTGTATCTACTGGGTCGATCACCTCTGTAACTGGAATCATCACAGGGTCGACCTGCAGGATAGACGCGCTATCGACGAATTTGTGAGAAAGAAATACCTTTACTGGCTCGAGGCTCTCAGCCTTTGCAGAAGCATGTCGGAGGGGGTGCTTTCAATGGCGAAACTCGAGGCTTTAATCCAGGTAATCCTTGGACCAGCAACGCTATCCATGTATGGTTCATGCTGACATAACTTTAGGGAAGAGCAGATACATTCCCACTAATCGAGCTAGTTCGAGATGCGCGCCGACTTATTATGTATCACAAGCGGGCAATAGAGAATAGTCCACTTCAGACATATACGTCTGCACTCGTGTTCAGTCCAGCCCGCAGCTTGACAAGGGGTCTTTTCAAGGAGGAAGAGCCGAAGTGGATCACGATAAAGCCGACTATGGGAGATAAATGGAGTGCCTGCCTGCAGACGCTCGAGGGCCATGGCGGTTGGGTCTGGTCGGTCGCCTTCTCACACGACTCGACACGGCTCGCGTCGGCGTCGGACGATAAGACGGTCAAGATCTGGGATGTAAGCAGTGGCGAGTGCCTGCAGACGCTCGAGGGCCATGGCGACTGGGTCCGGTCGGTTGCCTTCTCACACGACTCGGCACGGCTCGCGTCGGCGTCGAACGACAACACGGTCAAGATCTGGGATGTAAGCAGTGGCGAGTGCCTGCAGACGCTCGAGGGCCATGGCGACTGGGTCCGGCCGGTCGCCTTCTCACACGACTCGACACGGCTCGCGTCGACGTCGGCGTCGGGCGACAACACAGTCAATATCTGGGATGCAAGTAGTGGCGAGTGCCTGCAGACGCTCGAGGGCCATGGCGGTTCGGTCTGGTCGGTCGCCTTCTCACACGACTCGACACGGCTCGCGTCGGCGTCGGGCGACAAGACGGTCAAGATCTGGGATGTAAGCAGTGGCGAGTGCCTGCAAACGCTCGAGGGCCATGGCTACTCGGTCTGGTCGGTTGCCTTCTCACACGACTCGACACAGCTCGCGTCGGCGTCGGACGACAAGACGGTCAAGATCTGGGATATAAGCAGTGGCGAGTGCCTGCAGACGCTCGAGGGCCATAGCGATTAGCTCAGGTCTGATGACTTCTCACAAGTCT
>Ga0335072_10002582_pt1 | contig 27973 bp, 17 predicted proteins | sample Lox_Sample_21_FD_206725 | JGI IMG/M metagenome (GOLD analysis project Ga0335072, IMG submission 206725) | Soil microbial communities from Loxahatchee National Wildlife Refuge, Florida, United States - Lox_Sample_2.1 | ecosystem: Environmental > Terrestrial > Soil > Wetlands | place: USA... | reverse complement strand
GGACCTCGTCGCCCTGGATCTGGGTCTTGACGTTCTTGGGCCCCTCGTCGCGGATGAGCTTGGTGATCTTCTTGGCGTTCTCGCTGCTGATGCCCTGCTTGAGGGTGCCGGTGACCTTGTACGTTTTGCCGGACGCCTGCGGCTCGCCGGCCTCGAATGCCTTCATCGAGATGTCGCGGCGAATCAGCTTTTCCTTGAAGACGTCGACGGCGGCCTTGACGCGCTCCTCGGTGGACGACGTCAGCTCGACCGCCTCGTCGCCCTTCCAGGCGATCTTGGTGTCGGTGCCGCGAAAGTCGAAGCGGGTGGCCAGCTCCTTGGCTGCTTGGTTGAGCGCGTTGTCGACCTCCTGCCGGTCGATCTTGCTGACGATGTCGAACGATGAGTCCGCCATTCGATCCGTCCCTTCCTCCGCTGATAGCCGTTTGTGCCCTGTCTACCCGCTCGTTGTAACCTGTCTGGCGGCAGGTTGCCCGAGCGGCCAATGGGAGCGGACTGTAAATCCGTCGGCTTACGCCTACACAGGTTCGAATCCTGTACCTGCCACCAAGACTGCCGATCCGCGCAATTTCGCACACGGCCTGGCCCGACCTTCCTAGAATTCTGACGTCCGCGCCAATTGTTCACGTCAAATCGCCCTGAACGCGGTCACCGCGCTGATATAACTCTGGCAAACGGAGGGGGTCCCAATGATCGCGATCGGCGAGTGTGGCACCGATGAGTAGCCCCTCGGATCCGGGAGATGACGACGGCCCGATCTCCGCCGTGTCGATCAACGGACCGATCGAATTGTTGAGCCCTCTGTCCAGCGACCCCAGGATCGACCTGGTGCGCGGAAGCACTACCGACGAAGACGACCAAACCAGGACCGTTGTCGCCTACGTGACCCAGGCAGCGTTCTCCGACTTGCAGAACCCCAACTCGGGACTCACCGTCACCCCGCTGGCAGATTCAGGGACGCTGCAGGAACGTTGGGACACGGTGTACGGACAACAAGTCGAGTAGAAGACGACCACGCCATGCTCTACAAGACGCCTCAGGAAATCGATGATGCACTTCAAGCCTTGGCGACGCAGTACGCAGACACCTGCGGCAAGTTCTACCTCAACTCGCGCACTTACGACCTGCAGAGAGTTCCCGCCGTACGCATCCAGGAAGGCACCGACTCCACGCTGACCCCGGTGCTGTTGACCGGCGGCGTGCACGGCCGCGAGTTGGTGCCGCCCGACGCGCTGCTGAGTTTCTGCGACAACCTGCTCGATGCCGATTTTAACGGCACCGACATCATCTATTCACCCTTCACCGACGCCAGCGGGACCGCCTACGACCAATACATCGTCGGAATCTCAACGGTCAGAAACATTCTGCAGAACTTCAGCCTCTTCGTGGTTCCCTGCGTCAATCCCGACGGCCGCGCCTTCGTCCAGTCCGACAAGCAAAACGCGATGTGGCGGAAGAACCGCCGCCCGGACCAGCCCTGCCCGGGCGTGGACATCAACCGCAACTTTCCCTTCGTCTGGGATGTCGATACGTACTACCTACCGTCGGTGATAAGCGAGATCCAGGTCGACCAGGAAGCATGCAAGCGCCGCTTCCGGGGTTACAGCAAGCCGGAGCCCGAAACAAAGAATTTGATCGACCTCGTTGCCGAACAGAGCATTCAGTATTTGGTAGATGTCCACATGTCTGGCAGAACCGTCCTCTACCCCTGGGGGATGGACACCGATCAAAGTGCCGACGCCACACAAACCTTCGCCAACACCAGTTGGGACGGCAAGCGCGACGGCCCTAACCACGGCGCCTACGGCGAATACCTTCCGGACAGCAATTCCGACCCGCGCGGGCAATTGCTGACCAGGCTGGTGCAACTCGCTGATGCGATGGTCGCCGAGATCAAGAACTCGGCCGGTTCGAACACCGCGGCGATCGCGGCGTCCACCTACACCGCGAAACAGTCGACGCGCGCCGGGCCAACCACGGGAGCCTTCGACGACTACACCTTCGGTCAGCAGTTCCTGTATCCAACGCTGAAGACCACCTGCGCGTTCACGCTCGAGTGCGGCAAGGAGCCAGATGACGGCGGTTTTTCACCCGACTACGTCACCCAATACCCCAAGGTGGAACGTGAAGTGCACGCGGCGTTGTTCGGCTTGTTCAATGCCATCTGAGTCCGCCCGGAGCCGGGCGCGGAAATGGGGAGCACATGGATACCTGTGATCCCCAGTCACTGGCCTCGGCTCTCGCGTCGATGTTTCACTACGCTGCCAAGCAGGTGCGACAAGCACCAAACCCGGTGCTGCACAGCATCTTCGATCAACTACCCGGCCTGACCGCCCAATCGAGCGCGCTACCCGACGGTGCCCTGGGCAATCTGCAACAGACCTACGATTCACCAAACTGGTCGTCACTGCTGGTGTCCGTGATGCTCAAAATACAAAAGCCGTTGGAACCGTCGATCTGGATCGGCGCGGCCCAGCCGGCCGGCTGGTCGCGGATGCTCACCCTGAACTACTCGCCCGACGCCCGGCTGGGCGCACCACCGACGCCCCCGGTGGTGACCATCGGCTTGGCGGTGACCGATCCCGGTAAGACTCAAGGCATTTGGGTCAGTGTGGCCGGAGAGTTCTATCACGCCATTCCCTACCCGCCCAAGCGCCGGTTGACGGCAAGCCTGTCAGCCACAGCCACAGCCACACCCACCGGGACGGCGGCGGGGCCGTGGACGTGGGAATTTCCGTTCGATGGTCAGCCCACGAACGCGGCGCCGGCAGGCGTGTCAGCCGAGGCGAGCGTCTCGTGGGCCCCGGGATGGTCCGGCCAGGCGACCCCGGTCTACGCCTTGACGCTCGGAGGGTTGTCGGCGTCCATGCAGCTGGGATCGGTCGATCCGACGTATCAGGTGCAAGTCGGGTTGGGGCCGCTTGGCGGCACGCTCACCCCGCGGGCCGCACTGGGCGACGGATTGGCGTCGCGGTTACCCAAGCTCGGCAACATCAGCGTGCATTACAGCCCGTCACTGGTCGTGGAGCAGGGCGCTCCACCGTCATTCAGCCTGGGCAGCTAGGCGGCACGCGACATGACCGACGACCAGAGCCTGCCCGTCGAACTCGGTTTCGCGCTGTCGGCGACCTTCGGCGACGGCAACGGCGGCGACCAGGTCTTCAAGGTCGCAGCGGGCGTCGTCGCCGACCTGACCCTTGACCTTCCGGGGATCACCATCAGCGTGCGCGGCATCGAACAAGACGTCGCTGTCATCCAATTCGGCGACCACGATGGGGATTTCACCTTTGCCGGGCCTGCCTGGGGATCACCGCCGCCGATCAACGGCACGGTCAGCCTCGACCTGCCGGCCATCACCGGCGGCGGAGAGGTGGCGTCCGCAGCAGACGGTTCGTGGTCGGGCGGGCTGCAACTGGCGCTGGCCGCACTGGCCATCGACGCCTACGCCGTCATCGGTGGAAAGGCGCCACTGTCGCTGGCGATCGTGCTGAGCGTCCATTTTCCGCTACCGGGAATCCAGATCGGGTTCGGTTTCGCGGTCTCGGGGGTCGGCGGGGTGCTGGCGCTCAACCGGCGAAGCGACCCCAACGCGTTGACCGCGGCCATCTTGGACCGCTCCATCGACGGACTTCTGTTCGCCCGCGACGCCGAATCCGACGCCGCCCGCATCATCGCCAACCTGCCGGCATTGTTCCCCGACAGTCCCGGCCAGGTGGTCATCGGACCCATGTTGGAAATCACCTGGGGGGCAGGGCTTCTCACCGCAGACGTGATGCTGATCATCCAATTGCCGAATCCGCTGCAGGTGTCGCTGATCGGCCGGCTCGTCGTCGACCTACCCTTCGACGACGACGGCGATGACGACATCGCGATGATTCACCTCGAGGCCCGCATCGCGGCCATCGTCACCCCGAGCGTGCCCGAGGTTCGGATAGTCGCCAGCATCAACGGGTCTCGCATCCTGTTCTTCCCCATCACGGGAGACCTGTTCCTGCTGATACGCGGCGGCCCGGAAGCGACGTTCGTGTTCTCGGCCGGTGGCTTTCACCCGCGTTTCACGCCCCCGCCCGATGTGCCGCCCCTACAGCGCATCGGCATGACCATGATGCTGGCGCTGATCGAACTACGGTTGGCCGGTTACGTCGCCGTGACCACCTCCAGCGTCCAGGTCGGCGCCGCGGTGGACCTTACCGCCAGCGTCGTCGGTTGCGGGCTGCACGGCAGCTTCAGCTTCGACGCCCTGATCGACTGGAAGCCTGAGTTCCACTTCCTCGTCCAGGTCAGCATCGCGTTGGCGGTCGAAGCGTTCGGCAAAGACCTCTGCGGCGTCGGTTTCAGCGGATCACTCAGCGGGCCCGGGCCATGGCATCTGCACGGCAGCGGAAAAATCGAGGTGCTGTGGTTCAGCGTCGAACTGCCGATCGACGCCACCTTCGGCTCCGCGCCGCCCCCACCGCCGCCGTTGCCGTTCCACGTCGAGCAAATATTGACTGCCGAGTTAGGCCGACCGCAATCGTGGACCATTCGCCCGCCCGCTACCGTCGCCGACGGCGTCACCCTGACGTCCACCGCGGGCGCCGACCTCGCAGCGGCCAAGGTCCTGCACCCCGGCGGCGGACTACAGGTCGCCGAACGTCTACTACCGCTGGGGATTCCGATCCAGCGATATGCGGGTGAAGACGTGCAGAACAGCCCCACGTTCTCGATCCCGACGGTGTTTTTCGGTGATCAACAGATCAGCCCGACGGCGGCAGCAGCGGTCAACGACGACTTCGCCGACGGCGCCTTCGAGACGTTGACCGTCGAACAGCAACTCACCGTCAACGGCTTCACCAGCCATCCCGCCGGTGTTCAGATCACCCCAACCGGGCTGATGTGCAGCGCCGTCGAATCGCCGGCGCTGCAGCCGTGGGACGACATCATCGTGAACCCTCCCTCCTCGCCCACCAGCACGCTGTGGCCGCTCAGCAATCTGGCGGCACTGGTGCCCGCCCGCGGACCCGCCGTCGCGAATGCCTTTGCCGGCAATCCCATCCGCGTGCTCACCGGGGAGCCGCAATGACTGCCCCGCTGAACTTCGCGTCGTGGGTGCAACCCGCGGCTGCCGGAGCGCTGCCGAACGACGACGCGAACGATCACCCCACCACGCCGAGCCTTCCCCCCATCGACCTGCCCCTGCGGGTCGGCGTCGAGCTCGTGAGCGATGCCGGCTTTTCGACGAGAGTCGATGCGCCCCAAGGGAACATGCGGCTGCTGGGGCCCGGCGACGTCGTGGGCATCGACCCCGCGCAGATCGTGCGTCGCTTCCCAGCGCCGGACACCGCGGGCAGCAATACCACCCACTTGGCCTTCATCGACTTCGCAGCCACCGACCTGCCGTGGCGCTTCTCGCCGGTCACTGCGAACCCTACGAAGCCCGCAGGTACTGCGCCGCCCGAGGACCGGTTGCGACCCTGGCTGGTGCTGATCGCCATCACCGCCGACAACAAGATAAGCACCGATGACGGCTACCCGCGGATCAGCGTGCCGCCCGACCAGCTGCCCGACCTGAAGCAAAGCTGGGCGTGGGCGCACGCTCAGCTCGACGACCCGGCGGACTGCGGCACCGGACGGTCACGCCTGCTGTGCCCGTGCCAACTACCGTCCGGGGTACAGATGCGCGCGATTCTGGTGCCCGCGTTCGCCGCCGGGGTGGCCGCCGCGCTGGACCCGCCGTCGCCGACCGCTGCCACCGACGCGCCGCCGCCGACCGCCGACCCGGCCTGGCCCAGCCCCGCGACGGAGGCAGTGACGCTGCCGGTCTACGACAGTTGGACCTTCACCACCGGCGACAACCTGGACTTCGAGACCCTGGCCAAGCGGATCGCCCCCCTCAAGCCGGGGGCGATCAAAGGTCTGGGGTCCATGAACGTCGACGTCAGCGACCAGGTGCCGGGCGGCATATTGGCTGTCGATACGGCGCTCGGCCCAATACCAGGCCCGGATGGCCCGCCGCCCCTTGGCGCCGACCAGCAGGCCGTGCTCAATGGGTGCGCGCAAGAGTTGGTCCAGGACATCAACGCCGACGTCAACGCCGGCACGCTGTGCCCGCCCATCCGCGGCCAGTACCACGTCGGGCACAGCCTGCTCGACCCCACCGCCTCGACCTGGCTCAACATGGCCAATCGGGATCCGCGCCGCCGGCTGGCCGCCGGCCGCGGCACCGATTGGGTGAACGCAAACCAGGAAGACCTGATGGCTCAGGCCTGGCAGCAGGCAGGGCAGGTGCGCGAGGCGGCGCGGCAGCTGGCGGCAGCCCGCGCCGCCCTCGCGATCACCGACTCGCTGCACAGCCGACACGTGCTGCCGCTATCTGTCGACGAAGCGATACGACTCAAAGCACCCGCGGCCGGCCAACTACCGGTCGCCGTCGGCGCGCCCACGCACACCGCGACCCCGCCTCGGCCTTTGGCCGACGTGCTGACGGCGTCGGCAGCTCCCCAAGGCGCCGGCGGCACGCGTTTCGCCCGGCTGATCCGCTCCCTGGCCTCCCTCAAGGTCAACACCACCGTCACCTCCACGGGCAAACCGATGGTCCCCACCGGCACCACGCTGACCAGCAAGGCGATGACCGGCGCGCTGTTCGGCATGCCCGGGGTCAGCACGATCTCCGCGACCGAAGCGACCCCTTCGACGCCAATCTCCCCGGACGTCGCCGCGCCGACGCCCCTTCCGTGGGGACTGCAGATCCTCACCGGCCCCAACAAGGCCACCCAGACCCGCGACTACCTGGCCCAGCAATGGGAGCTCGTCGGTGGCGTGCAGGCCGCGCTGGGCGGCATGCCGACCACCACTACCCAGGGCATCACCGCCAAGGTGGTCACCGCCGGCGGCGTGGACCAACAGACGATCACCCCGGGCAGTTTCGCTGAACACGGCCTGCCGACCGCCGGCCCCGTCGGCGTAACCGCGCTGTACATCACCGGTGACGCCGCGGCCAGCGTGTGGGGATCGACACCGTCGCCGAACAATGCCGTCGCCCAACGGGTGTCGGCTCGACTGACCACCGCCGCAGGCACGTCTCCCGTGCAGACCACGCCGCCAGGGCCGATCGCGATTCGGCCCGCTGTGGCGCAAATGGCCGATGCCCAATTGGTCGTCGACATCCAACTCGCGCTGCCAACGCCCCGGGTCGGCGCACCGCTGGGCCTCGCACTGCTCGAGCGGGACCCGAATTGGCTGGTGGCGGGGGCCACTGACTTCCCCGACGACACCGCGACCCTGCTGCAACCCAACGCCCAGGTCATCGAGGCCATCTTCCTCGGCGCCAACTACGCCATGCTTGACGAATACCTGTGGCGCGGCTTTCCCACCGATCGCCGAGGCACCCCGATCCGGCGGTTCTGGCCCACCGTCGACCCCGCTCACGACGACATTCCCCCCATCGACCAGTGGAATGAAGCCAGCGCGCTGGGCACCCACCTCGTCGGCGACGCCTCAGCCGACCTCACCGTCTTGATGCTTCGCAGCGAACTGTTTCAGCGCTATCCCGACATGGTGATCGGTGCTGTGCCCGCGGTCATGACCATCTCCGCCTCAGGTCCCGTGCCCACCCCGAACACCAACGCACCGCTGACCGGGCCGGCGTTCCCGATGATCGCCGTCGACGCCCGCACACGCATCATCGGCTTCGGCATCGACCACGCGAGCGTGCTCGGGGCGCCGGGCTGGTACTTCGTGCTCATCGAGCCACCCTGCGGCCTGCGGTTCGGCTTCGAGACCTGGCCCGGTGGGGCGACCCCCTTCCTCAACGATCCCTTCGACGAGGGATTCCCGACCAGCGCCGTGCTGGCCAGCAAGGCGTTCCAACCACCCGTTCGGGTCTTTCTGCACTCCTCGCAGATGGTGGGCACCGGCAATGGCTGACCAGCACTCACTCGATGATTCGGCGCCGCTGTGGAGCGACCTCGCGCCCGTGCTGCTCACCCCGGTGCGGCTCGAGACCCGCTACTTGCCCAACACAGCCTCACCGGTCCTCGCGATCCGGGTCATCCCCGACGACATCGCCCGCTACGACTTCGAACCCGACCTGACCGCGGCCGAACACGCCGCAGGCAGCGGCTATTGGACCGCGTGTGCGGCCGGTGCCGACCCAACCGCAGCGTGGGTGCAGGTGCAGAACCAGCTGGGCAACGCCCGTGGGGCCTGGGCCGTCGAGGTCACCCGACCCGACTCCACCGTCACCGACCCTGGCACCCGCACCACGGTCCAGGCCGCCACCAGCCTGATCCTGCCCGACTACTTCACCTTCGGTGGCGTGCGAGACGGTCAGCAGATCTTCGAACAGGACGGTCTGCCGTTGGCGGCGGACCTGTGCCTAGGTCCTGACTGGAGCACGTTGGGCGGCGATCCGCCCGATGACCCCGCCGATCGACATCCCTGGGCCGGTGCCAGCAAGTGGATGATCGACCTGGACGAAGCCGTGCGCGTCGGGATGGCCGTCACCGTCACGCTGACCGGCACCAACCTGGCCTTCGACTACATCATCGTGGTCGGCGTCAGCAGCGCCTCGTCCACCGACGGAGCCGATCGGCTGGCCCGCACCCTGCAGGGCCACCTCTACACGTCCGGATTGGGCTACCCGCCGCCGGGATCACCGACCAACAACACCGCTGCCACCCGCTCACAGTGGAGCAGCGCGCCCACCATGCGCAGTCCCGACGATGTGTCCGCAGCCATCGCCGCGGCCGCCCCCGGCCTCGGGCAACCCGGGGTCGCCCTGGCCGACGCGTTCGGCCTGGCAAACGATGTACGGCCGGGCGTTGCCGGCCGGCGCGACCTGCTGGCCGCACCATTGGGCACCAATCCCGACGATCCCGACAATCTCACCGAGCGGGCCCATCAGGTGATCTCCACCTACTACCGCACCCTCACCAGCGGGGGCCGGCTGGCCAGCGATGTAATCGCGGATCACTTCGTTTCGTTCGTCCGCGCCGCAGGACCGCTACCGGTTCTACGGGTCGGCCGTCAGCCGTACGGGGTGCTGCCGGTCACCGACCTGTTCAGGTTTACGGCCGCCCAACCGCCCGACGTCCCCGACGACGTCTACCGCTCGGTAGTCAGGCCCCTTGAAAAGCTCGACGCCCTGATCTGCCTGTCTCCACACCTGTCGGCCGATCCCCGCCAAGACGAGGACCCCGTCCTGCTGGGGATCCTGCAGCGCCAGCCCACCGCGACGCAGCTCCGCGCCCTCAACGACACCCACAGCGTGGGCGGCGAGACCTCGCCTCCCGGCACGGCGCCCCCGTTCTTCCCCAGTGTGTCCGTGCCGTTCGACCTGACACCCAACCAACCCGCCGACCCCGGCAGCCCAACGGTCTGGCCGCTGGCCGCGGTCGGGCTGCACCCTTTCCGCGGCCCGCAGGACCCCGCGATCGACACGGACTGTGTGATCACCACGAACCTCAACGATCTATGTCACCAAAACGGTGCGTATTGGGCTGTGCAGGCTTACGCCGCGTTGCACTGGCAGGGCGCCCTGGTCGCCGCTCACGATTCGACGCCCCCGCTAACCCCCGTCCAATGGGTGAACACCACCACCGCCGTCCAGGCCGCGATGCAACCGCTGCGCGCTTTGGAAGCCGACGCAGCCCGAGACTGGGGCGCCGTCGACACCCAGGTGGCTGCCGCGGTGACCGCGCTGGGTCAGCGGCCCGACGCCTGGGCCACGTCGGTGGCCACCGCCCGGCTGCAAGCTCTGCGCTCCACCGTTGCCACCGGTATCCACCTGGGTATGTACGGCTGGGTCGTCGACGTCGAACCCCTGTCTCCGCCGGCCCGCAGCAGTGAGAGCGGCTGGACACTCACCCCCTCGGCGCAGCACGCCGTCACGGCCTGCGTGCTGTTCGCCGGAGCCGAGGCGCACAACTCCACCGCGTTCAACATCGACCTGACCTCCGCACGAGTCCGTCGCGCTCAGACGCTGCTCGCCGAGCTCCGCAACGGCTCCACCCTCGAAGAGCTGCTCGGTTACCAACTCGAACGCGCCCTGCACGACAACCACCTCGACGCCGCCGTCGCGCCCCTGCGCCAGGATTACCCGTTACCCGTCGTCCCTGCGACCGGGCTGCCCGATGCATCCCGCACCGCGCGCCTGGTGGTCGACGGCGAAGCGGTGCGCCGCGATCCCAACGCCAAAGCCACCATCGTGGGGTTCTTGACTCCCGCCGACGCCGGCACCGTGCAAACGATCCTCGATGGGCTGAACGACACCGTCGACGCCGCCGGCGACGTTCTGCTCGCCGAATCGGTTCACCATCTCGTCGGCGGGTCGCCGCTGCGGGCCGGGCTGACCCTGGACACCATCGGCAAGGCCGGACCCCCACCCCAGAACCTGGACGCCATCACCACGCCGACCGCCGCTGTCACCGTCACCCACAACTTGGCCCTGGCGGTCGGCCCACCCGCCCCCAGCGGCACGAGCTGGTTCAGCGGCCCGCTCGCCGCACGCGCCACCCTCGATCCCGCGGCGGAAACGGTCGCCGCCTGGGCGCTGGGCAGTCCCGACGATTGGCGCATCGACATCAACGACGCCGCCGGCAACACCGTGACCTCGCTGACCCCCACCGACCTGGCGATGTCGGCGATCGACCTGGTCGTCGAACTCACCAGCCCACCCGACAGCTCGGCGCTGGCCGCCCGGGCACGCGCGCACCTGGCGGCCCAGGCCGACAGGTCGGTCACGGTGCGCCGCACAGACGGACACGGCGGCGCCGACGCCGCGGCACTGCTTGCCGCCGCGATCCGCGCCGTGCTGGCGCAGGCGCGGCCGGTGCTCGACCCGGCCGCGGTGCTCGACCCCGCCTCCGACCCCACCATGGACGGCCTCGACGAACTCGAGACGCGGGTCACCAAATGGTGGACGAGCGTGCAGGCCGCCTTCACCGGCAGCGGCGGCGCCGCGTCCGTGCTCACGGACTTGGCCAAGCTCGGCCTGCAGGGCGCGCGATTCGATTCCCCGCCCGCCACACTGACCCAGCTGAGCGCCCAGTGGGGCAGGGACACCGACATCCTCGCCGGGCTTCCATCGGCCAGCACGGGCGCCGGCGCCTCGGCGCGGCTGGCAAAGATCGCGAGCACGGTGCGCACCGCCGTCGGCGACTGGTTCACCGCGGCGCCGAGTGTCGGCGCCGCCGCCGGCGGCCTTCCCGGCGTTCAGCCCACGTCCGGTGCCAGTGACGACGACGTCGCCGACTGGATCGCCGGCCACGCTCCGATGTGCGCCGGGGTCTCGGCATTGGCCGACCTGCTGATGGTCAGCGGAGCCTGCGGCGCCGCCCGCAACCCGCAATGGACGGTCCGGCAAAACCTCACCGCCGAGGCCGACGGCCCGTGGGCCCGCCCCGGCAATCCCGGTGCCTGGATCGGTGGCAGCGACCCCGGGGGCCGCTCCGGAATCGCGCTCGCCGCCCTGCAACTCGGCGATCCCGCGTCGCCGTCCCAGATGTGGGTCGACCTCGAACACTGGAGCGAGGCGTTGCCGCTGTCCTTCAGGGTCGACTCGGAGTCGACCGGTACGGGTTCGCCACCCGATCCAACCGCCGGCCGCGAGCATGCCGCCGCGGTGAGCATGCGCTTCGACTCCCCGGATTCTCGCGCTCCCCAAGCGCTGCTGCTGGCCGTCCCACCCGCGCCGCAACGAGGGTGGAGCCGTGACGACGTTCAAGCGGCCGTGGAGCAGACACTCAAGTGGGCGATGGCCCGACCGGTCGACGCCGAGGACCTTCCCGAATCGAATTGGCCGCCTTTCTGATGACTGATCCCACGCCGATCGATCTGTCCAGGGGGCCGCGCGCCCGCTTCGCGGCGGTGTTGCGCTCGCCGGACATAGAAGACGGTCTGGCCGCGCGCCTGGCCGATCCGCTGTGGATGCTGGCCCGCCAATGGCAGCTCGGCGAATTTCGCGGCGACGACGCCGGATCGCTGATCTCGCTGAACTTCCAAGCCAACGCCCACATGCCCACCTGGTGGCGCCCCGAACCCAACACCGACCAACCCAACGCGCAGCCCTGGCAGGGCTGGACGGTGGATGACGGACCGCTGGAAGCCACCATCGACGCCGAACCCGACGACGGCACCGCCTCGCTGCGCCTGCGCATCGAGGGTGGCGTAGCCGCCCGCCGCGCCTTGTGCGCGCTGGGACTGGCGCAGGTCGCCGCCCAACTGCCCACCGCAGCGCCCTGGGCGACCAAGGAGACGAGCCCGTCGAGCCAACTCGAAGTCCCGGGCCCGCTCGACGCCCTCGTGATGGCCAGCACGGCCGATGCCGCAGCGCTGGACAGCTTTATCGCCCCGTGGGCCAACCCCAGCGTGCCCATGCCGGCCTCGGCGATCAGTCAACTCGGCGTCGCTGCCGGCGACGTCGGCACCGTCGCGGCCGCACTGCGCACCTGGCAGACCTGGTGGCGCGCCCGCAGCAGCGGGATGGCCGCCGGGCAGCAGACGGGCCCCGTCGATCCCCCCGCGTGGGACACCTCCCGGCTCGAATACCGGGGATCGCTGGCGTTCGCGTCGGCTCCGGGCGCGCAGCTCTACATCGACCGGCACCCGGGCGGCGCCGTCGACTGGTATAGCGCCGACATCCTCGCCGGACCACCCTCCGGCACGCCCGGCGCACCCCCGCCGCCGCCGAAACCGGTTCAGGCCCAACAAATCTGTGCATCGTCGGTACCGCAGCCGGCGCGATTGCCGGGCATGCCCGCCCTGCGGTTCTGGGAGTACGAAGACGCTGAAGTCGACTTCGGCAACATCGACGCCGACCCTGCCGACCTCGCCCGGTTGCTGTTGGTGGACTACACCACCGTCTACGACCACAACTGGTACTACACGCCGATCCGGATACCGGTCGGCGCGCTGGTCGAAGTCGACGGCGAAACCACGCCGGTCATCGCAATCGACTCGTTCGGAATCCCCCTGGGACTCCAACCCCTGGCCGAAAGAGCCAACACCCGGATTTTCACCCCGACCGGAATCACCGACGCCCAAACAGGGACGCCGGCCGAACCCGCGTGGAGCACACGATGGTTCTGGTTCGCGCCCCGGCTGGCCGCCACCCTCGACAGCGACCCAATCGAACGGGTCGCTCTGCGCCGCGACGAAGCCGCCAACCTGGGATGGGCGATCATCGACACGACCAGCGACTCCTACGGACGCGCGAGTCTGGCGACCCCCACGCCGCCGCCGGCAGCGGCAAGCAATGACGCTGCGGCGCCCGGTGATACCGCCGCCGACCCACCTGTCTACACCCTGGAAAGCCCGCTGCCCGATACCTGGCGCGCGCTCATCCCCACCCCTATCGGGCAGGGTTCCACCGCCTACCTGCTCGTGCTGGAGCAGCCGAAACCCGGCGATCCGAGCCCGGACCATCCGCCCCGGCTGCTCGCCGCCACCTCGTGGGCCATCCACGAGGAAGAACTCGGCGACGCGGGCCTGACGCTCACCCGAACCAGAACCTTGGGTCGCTGGTACGGCGGGCGTGTCTACACCTGGACCGGCCGTACGGCCTACCCCGGCGGCGGTGAAGCCGACAGCGGACTCACCTGGGATTACTTGCGCTGACGCCGATCGTCGGCGTCAGCTTCAACGGCAGGCGCGCCGTGAACTCGTGTTGGACGTCCAACGCCCACTTGTTGATCAGCTGATTGGCTTGCGCACCGGTCATCGTCACGCCGCCGACCGGCAGCCCCTGGGGCGGCGCACCGCCCGGCTGCGGCGCGCCGGTTGCCAGTGTGAAGAACACCGGGAGGACGCCACTCACGGTCGGCGTCTGCGCGGACAGGTACGCCGCCGTAACAGCCAACTGGCGATGCACCGACGCGTTGACGAAGTCCCGCACACACGCGACACCACCCGCTGCCACCTGGGCCGCGGTGAGATTGCTGATGCCGTAATGCCCCGCCGGGTGATAGGCGTTGCGTCGAGCGCCGGTCAGCTCGAGCAAGATACCCAATAGCTGTGGTCCTGTGACCCCGGCCGACCCGGCGAGCAGCGCTACCGCCAACAGTTCGTCATCGGTCAGCATCCCGGTGGTTTGCGCTTTACCCGGCCGCCGGTAATCCCCGGGGAACGTCAGCGTGACCGGGCTATCTCCCACCGGGATCACCGTCGGGGGAACGGCATCGAAGGTGAGCGCGTAATCCCACAGGACCATCACTCCGCGCGAGACGTCTACCGCAACCGACAGCTCCGCCGACGTCGAGTCGTCGATGCCCACCCAGTTACCGCTGCTGTCCTTTTCCACCGTTTCGAAGTAGGTGAAGTCTGCGGTAATGCCCAACAGGCCCGGAGCCACCGCGCCCACTGAGACGACGGTCTCGAGGCCTGCGGCAGGTGTATACGGGTCCCGCTGCTGTTGGGTTACCGTCGACCCGTCCGCGGCATTGCGCGCCGTGTAGGTGTATTTCGGCAAGGGAAACGCCGTGGCCATGCGGTACTCGTTCGAGTAGACCACCATGTCCGTCATCTCGAACTGGTTGTACCAGTGGTCTTCCCACTTGACGTAGAACCCGACGGAATCCGACTTGAGCGTGAAGGTGTAGAGCCGGCAGGGGCTTGTCACGATCGGCGTCCTCAGCTGTTCAGGTCGAAGATATTGAGCACTTTGGCGGCGGAGTCGAAGACGTAGATGAGTTGCCCGGCCGCATCGATGGCGAAGGGTCCCGCGTTCGGCAGCGACGTGATCTGAGTGCCCAGGCTTGCGTCCAACACGAGCAGCGTCGGCGACACCACTCCACCCTCGCCATCCGGTGGGCCGACCATTACGAAAAGGCTCCGACCGTCCGGGCTGACGGCCAGCTGCTGAGGGGCTGACGGCAGGGTGAAGGTCTTCACAACCGCTGGGTTGGCGATGTCGTCGATGTCGACCACAACCACCGACCCGGTGAGGCCCCCCAGCGGCCCGACAGCCACGAACACGGACTTACTGCCGGGATCGACCGCCATGGCGATGACCGCGTCCGGGTTGAACATTACAGGCTTCTTGATGGTGAAGAACTCGAGATCGACGATGTCGATGCGCTGCATTTGCAGATTGGCGATCGCGTAGCGGCCATCGGGGGTCAGTACGATGTGGTGCTGTTGGAAATCGGTGGTGTTGGCCGTAATGGCCTTTTGGACAGTGTTCGTCCCGGTATCGAGGACGGCCAAGTAGCAATTCTCCTCCACTTCCCGAGGCTGCTGCTGGCCGGCGACCAGCAACTGGCTTCCGTCCGCAGTGACCGCCACCGCGGTGAGCAGCCCCATCGCAAATGCCGTTTTCGGGGCGCCGGCAATCGCTCCGGCCGGTACGGATACCGGAAATTGTGTTGCCTCGAAGGTGTCGGTCTGGATGGAAGACATGTGTAGGTCACCTGTGACGTAAATAAGGCTCCCGTCGGGCGTCACCGCGATATCGATCGGTTCCTCGCTGAGGAAGACGGTCTGGACGACACTCAAGGAGAGTAGGTCTGCGACGGCCATGCCGTAGGTCGTGTGGTGACCGGAATGCTCGGCGAAAAGGAGATACGCCTGCCCCTCGTTGGGTTCTTGCTGGTTCACGAGTGAGGACCTGACCTGGAAGGCAGGGGCCAGGTTATTGATTGAGCCGACCTTCGCACCTACGGGCGTGTTGTTCTGCGTCACCAGCTAATTGTCGGCGTTCGGGGTGAATTTCGTGGGCCTACCGCGACAATTGTGGGTTTCGCTACTTCGTGGCACAGGCCGCACACGGTGCCCAGCCATGAAATCCGCTCTCAGACAGCGGTATTGCGTTTGATGCCCCACGCAAAACCCGCCAGGCTTGGTATGGATCGGGCCGGCCACACGGGTTGGGGGGGAGGAATCGGGGCCGGCCCGATCAACTATTTAGACACCGGCTAGGCCGATTTTCTTCCCGCGCCAGAGGATAGGCCGTTGGGCACCCCACGGCAGGCTGTTGACTACCGGAGGCTTCAGAACCAGGGGCCGGGGTAGTGGCCGTCCTGGTCTTGCACCATCACGATTTCCTTGCAGTCTCCGTTCAGGGCCACCTCATTCTCGCCGCGGCAGACCAGGGTCCAGCCCGATATCCGCGCGAACGGTCGTACCGACCAGTTCGACGCGATCGAATCGGTGCCGGGCAAGGCGAGTACCGAGAACGTGCCGCCGATGTTCGTGATGTAGAGGTGGTCTTCAAAGAACGCCAGCTTGGCAATCGACATCTTGCTGGTGTCTTCCCGCGTCTTCAACAGGTCCCACTGATGTGTGCGCAGGTTCCACACCCCGAACCCGAACTGCGAATTATCCGAGGTGCGGCCATCGACGAATAGTTTCCCGTCCGACAAAGTCGCCGCCAACCCGTCGCCGGAAATCCTGTCCGCATCGCCGACCTTGATGATGGATTTGGAGTTCAGGTCAAAGAACATGGTCGACACGGCCGTGGGCGAGTCCTGGTGAGTGATCTTCACGAGTTTGTCTGGCCCATCGGATAATTCGGCATCGACGTTCAATACATCGTTATCCTGATATATCGCTTCCCCGTTCGGGCGGCGCAGCTCGGCTCCCGTCGTCTGGCCCCCCGTGGTGTTGCGCTGGAACGCGAGAACGTCCTGCCAGGCTCGGGCCGGCTGCGGATCGTTCCACATCATCGAAAGGTCGGAGCCGGAAAGGATCACCGTCCGCGGCGGCGACGCGGGGGTGTGGCCATCGGTGAAGGCGTTCACCCACACCACACCGGATGCGGTTGCGGCGAGCCCCCATTCGTTCGCTCCGGTCAATTTCAGGTCAGGGCTGGGCGGCTGCATCTCTTTGGTTGCCAGCGGCTGACCTGACGTGAAATCGAAGGCATAAGCGGTCGTCTTGGTCACTTCGGGTGCCGGCGGGTGGCCCGGCTTGACGGTCGTTACCAGGTAGACGACCTTCATGTCGTCCCCTGTGCCCGCCAGCGCACACACCCCGCCGGTGAAATTCTCCCCGGCGGGGACCGCGGGGAGACCCGGCGCCACGTATTGCCCTGTCTTCGTATTGAAGACTTTGGGCCGAATGTCCTCGAGCGCTGATTTGGCGGTTGAGAACTTTTCCGGGCAGCCGACGTAAGCCGTTCCGCCGTAGCTTTTCCAATCCTTTTCCAACGGACCCGTGATCGGAGCCGGTGGGACAATCGTGCTGGTGGTGGTTGTCGAAGTAGTAGAGGTGGGTGGTGTGAATGCGGGCGGCGACACGGTTGCCGAACACGACGCGATGACAAGGCAGATGCCGGGCGCGACGAGGGCGATCCTGTCCCAGGACATACGTCGCCCGTTAAGCACACTCACCAGCAAACCCCCGTTAACTTCGTGTAACCAACGAGCGTAAAGGCGCCCCGGTGCGACCGCGACTCGGCCCCGAGTCGCTCTACCTCCGGAATCAAGTGGTACACCAAGTGCCATGAGTGGTCTTGCCGACGAGACACGGTGGATGGATGCCACAGATCAGGCAGCGTTGGTGGCCAAGGGTGAAGTCACGCCGAGCGAGCTGTTGGAGGCGGCGATCGAGCGGATCGAGCGGTCGAACCCCGCACTGAACGCCGTGGTCATAAGGTGGTTCGATCACGCCCGGTCGGTGGCCGCCGATCCGGACCTGCCACCCGGACCGTTTCGCGGTGTCCCGTTCTTGCTCAAGGACCTCTACACGAATTTCGCAGGTCAGACCCTATCGAACGGCAATAAGGCGCTGAAAGAGGCGGGCAAGATCGACACCGCCGACACCACGCTGGTGGGCCGGTTCAAGGCGGCGGGGCTGGTCATCGCCGGGCGGACGAACAGCCCCGAGATGGGCAGCCTGCCGACCACGCAGCCGCTGGCCTGGGGGCCGACCCGCAACCCGTGGGCGCTGGATCGCACGCCGGGTGGATCGAGTGGCGGCGCCGCCGCAGCGGTGGCCGCCGGGATGGTGCCGTTCGCCAACGCATCGGACGGCGGCGGGAGCATTCGCATCCCCGCTTCGTGCTGCGGGCTGCTGGGTCTCAAGCCGAGCCAGGGGCGGATCACGGTCGGTCCGGCGCGCGCCGAGACGGGGCTGGGGGTCGAACTGTGCCTCAGCCGCACGGTGCGCGACACGGCCAGGCTGCTCGACGCGGTACGCGGTCCCGGTGTCGGCGACAGCGTGATCGCGCCGACGCCGCAGCGGCCGTACGTCGAGGAGGTCGGCGCCGACCCCGGCCGGTTGCGCATCGGGCTGCTCGATGTCCATCCGCGCGGCGATGTCCTGCACGGGGACTGCGTGGCGGCGGTGCGCGCCGCGGGGTCCATGTTGGAGAAGCTCGGCCACATCGTCGAGCCGGCGTGGCCGATGTGCCTCGCCGATACCACGTTGACCCAGAAGTTCATGGCGTTGTGGGCGGTCCAGTTGGCGATGGCTGCGCGCGGGTTCGGCGAGACGCTCGGGCGCGAAATGACGGCCGACGACATCGAGCCGGTGAACTGGGTGTTCGTCCAGCAAGCCCAGCGGTTGACCGCCGTCGATTACGCCGCGGCGCAGGCGGCGGGGTGGGCCTTCCGCCGAGCGCTGCAGCAGTGGTGGGCGGACGGCTGGGATCTGCTACTCAGCCCCACGGTGGCCGAACCGCCGCCCCTACTGGCGCAGTTCGAGAACAATCCCGCACAGCCGACAGCACCGATGCGCCGCGCCGGAGAGTTCGCCGCGTTCACCCCGCCCTTCAACATGAGCGGACAGCCGGCGATCAGCGTGCCGCTGCACCGCAACGCCGAGGGACTACCCATCGGAATCCAGCTCGCCGCCGCCTACGGTCGTGAGGATGTGCTCATTCGCGTTGCGGCCCAACTGGAGTCGGCGCATCCCTGGTCGTCGGTTCACCCGGCGATTCCCTGACGTCGGCGTAGTGCCGATCACGAAACCGGCTCAGCCGCAGGGAAAATCCACTCCCCGTTGAGGATCTTGTCTTGCGGCCGGTAGAGCCGGACCAGGTAGTTCCACCCCGACGTGATCGGCAGGCAGTTGACAGTCGCAGCGTCGCAGCCGCCGAACTGAATGGTGACCCTGCCGTCGGCGCCGCGTTGGCCGGTGATGTTGTTGAGCGAATAGGCGTTTTGCGGGTTGGGTGTGAAGTAACCGTCTTTGTTGTAGACGGTGACCGACCAGAACCCGTCGACCGGCACCTCGCCGACCGACAGCCGATACACGGTGGCACCGTCGTTTTCGGCCGGGTAGACGCTGAAGTACATGGCATCTTTTTCCGGATTGCCGCCCCACGCTGATGCCGAGCCGATCAGCCGTCGCACCGGGTGTGTGTCGTTCTTGGTGCCGAACATCCGCTTGGAGTCGGGCAAGGTGGCCGAGAGTTGAAGAAGCGCGTCGCGCACCGCCTTCTGGCTGACCGGGTCCCACTTCGGGACGTCGAAACTGCCGGTGGCATCCTGCTGTACCGCGATGGAGTCTTGCAGCGCATGGACGTTGGCGATATCGACCTCATCATTGGGATCGACCAGGATACGAATGGCCACCATCACATACCGCGTGCCGACGTCCTCGCGGATAAGAACGTGTTCGCCCTGCCCGTAGAACACGCCGGGCACGTAGTGGTCTTCGGTGATCACCTGCATCGACATGAACCGGCCGCCGGGGTCGGGCAGCGCTATCGTGACCGGCCCGGCGTCGAGGTCGAAGATGCCCGCAGAATACAGCGTGTCGCGGTTTGACCGCACCACGAGTTGCTTGTCCAGCGGCGTGAGTTCCCGGATGTGCATGAACCTGCCGAATCCGCCGTCCCCCACCACCCTGCCGAAATACAGATCGCTTTCGGCCCTGGTGAAGTTGTCCGCGGATACAAGCACCGCGCCGTCGGGTGTCGTGCGCTCTTCCACTAGGAGACTGTATCGAACTCGATCGGCAGACTCTTCGGTCCGGACAGGCTCACCATCGGCTTCCACGGCACGGGACCGGCGATGCGCGGGTTCCGCATCCGCTGTGCGAGGACGTTCAGCGCTTCGGCAATCTCGCGCCTGGCCAGATTGGCGCCCAGGCAGTAATGGACGCCGCCGCCGAACGTCAATATCGGCGGTGCCCCCTCGCGAGTGATGTCGACCCGGTCCGGGTCGTTGTACACGGCCGGATCACGGTTGGCCGCAGCGGTATTCACCATGACCCACGTGCCGGCGGGGAATAGGTAGCCGTCGATTTCGGCATCCTCGACAGCCAGGCGAAGGGTTCCGCACGCGATCGGCGAGTGTCGCATGGTTTCCTCGACCGCGCGCATGGCCAGTTCGGGGTTCTCGCTGAGCAGCGCCCACTGCTCGGGGTGCTCGCACAGCACGTGCACCGAGGCGGCCACCTGGTTGCGTGTGGTGTCGGTGCCCGCCAGCAGCAGGCCTCCCGCGAGCATGCGCAGTTCGGCGGCGTTGAGGCAGTCGCCGTCGTCCTCGGCGCGAATCAGGTCGGAAAGCAGGTCGTCGGTCAGGCTGTGTCGGCGCCGCGCGACCATCTCGTCGACGTAGTCGTCGAGCTCGGCCCACGCGCGCATGACACCGCCCTGTTCGATGGCGAGGTCGACGCTGAAACTGAAGGCTTTGAAGATGTCGTCGGCCCACCACGAAAACCGTTGCCAATCGTCGCGGGGCGCGCCGAGCAACGCGCAGATGACCGGCACGGGATAGGGGCGTGCGAGGTCGGTGACGACCTCGCAGCGGCCGTCGTCGGCGACGCGATCGAACAGCTCGCTCATCACCTCGACCATGGTGTCGTGCAGGCGCAGTGTCGCTCGCGGCGTGAATGCCTTGGACGTCAGACTGCGCAGCCGATGATGCGCGTCTCCTTCCAGGCCGAGCAGGCTGTTGACCACCTTGTCCCACAACGGTCCCGAACCGATGCCCTGGGCAAGCAGATTCATGCCGGGCGGGATCTGGAACCGGGTGTCACGAAGAATGGAACGGGCGAGTTGGTAGGAGAGAGCTTCGGGTCCGTGCGGTCCCATCGCGACCGGAGCCTGCCGTTGCGCCGCTTGCAGGCGGGGATAGACCTCCGCGGGGGTCTCCTCGTCGCCGTACGCGAGCTCCGGCAGATCGGCGCCGAAAACGTTAGCTGGAGCGGTGGCGACGGCCATGACGGTCTCCTCGCGAGACGATTTTCAAATAATGTATGGCCACCGTGGGTGAGTGTCAACGACAGCGGATCAGCGCGCACGTTAAGGCAGGATCCGCATTGTCGTTGAACAGAATTCGTCTTGTCATCGGCTAGACGCGCCGGGCGTCGACCGCCGGTGCATAACCCACACCGTCGCCAGCGTGAGACTAACGGCGAATGAGGCGAGGGCGAGCAGACTGGCGCCGGTGCCGCCGTGGAAGGTGTCGCGGTAGGCCGACATGGCCGGCAGCGTGGCGGTGTACCGGCCGAGATCCAGCTCGCGCCCCAACGCGTCGAATGCGTGGCGGTTGGATAGCACCAGGCTCATCAAGCGTCCCGGGGTGGCCATCTGGTCCACCGGGACTATGGCGCCGCCGAACAGAACCTGAGGAAAGCAGAGCATGGGCAGGGCGAGGGCGGCCTGCGCGGCGTTGGAGACCGCGGCGGAGGCGAGCAGGCCGAGCGCCAGTGCCGACGTCGCTTCGATCACAATCGTCACGAACAGCGACGCGTAGACGGGCAATCCGGCGGCGGGCAGTCGACCGAGTACCCGCAGCGCACCGAGGAGCACCGCGCTCACGGCGGCCAGCACCGGAAGCAGTGCCGTGACCTTGGACGCCACGTAGGCGGCAACCCTGAGCCCGGCCAAGCGTTCCCGCCGGAACACGGCCATCTCGCCGACGATCTGGAGCAGACCGTAGGTAAGGCCGAAGAAGAAGCCGTCGAACGCGATCCAGAACACGATCTGAGCCGGGCCGACTGCGCTGTTCGTGTCGAACGCGCCGCGCTTGAACAGCGTTGCCATCATCGCCGTGACCAGCACCGGTGAGCCAAGCAAGATCGCCAGGGTCAGCCGGTTGCGAAAGAGGACGTCAACGTTGCGCCGGGTGAGTAGCCACCATTGCCGGGCAACGCCAGTGGGCTTGATGTCTGAGGAAGTTGTTGGGACGGGACGAATTCCGTGCCGGGCCTTCGAACTTGCAGTATTACCAACGCTTTCCGCGAATCGCTCGGCCCAGATTGCAGGGGTGTGCTCACCGGCCAGCCGGTCGTACACTGCGTCGAGATCTTTCACCTCGAAGTAGTCCCGGGCCTCGGTTGGGCTGCCGGTGAAGGCCAGATGGCCATCACGGGCCAGGAATACGACGCGGTCGCACCGGTCGATGCCGGCCGGCTCGTGCGTCGTGAGGATGACGGTGACCCCGCGCCGGCTGAGCCGGCGCAGCAGGCGCATGACGTCGGCCGCGGTCGACGGATCGAGCCCGGAGGTGGGTTCGTCGAGGAAGAAAAGGCGCGGCCGGGTCAGTAGCTCCACGGCGATACTGGCCCGCTTGCGCTGGCCGCCGGACAGCGCACGAACCGGCACTTCGGCCCTGTCGGCCAGGTCGAGGTCTTCCATCGTCTCTTCGACCACCCGGTCAGCCTCGGCCGCCGAGGTGCCTGCGGGCAGTCGCAGCCGCGCCGCGTAGCGCAGGGTGCGGCGCAGGGGCATCTCGAGGTGGATGATGTCGTCCTGCGGCACGTAGCCGATGCGGGACTCGGCGCTGATTCGGGCTCCCCGAATGACGCCGTCGTGCAGGACCTCCCCGCCAGACGGTGGTTGCAGTCCGGCGAGGATCTCCAGCAACGTGGTTTTTCCCGCGCCGCTGCCGCCGGCGATGGCGACCAACTCGCCCGGCTCGATCGACAACGACATGTGCTGCAGGATCTGGCGGGTGCCCACCCGCCGGCTCACGTCGACCGCATCGACCCGGGCTCCGCGCGTGCCGGACCGCTCGATTGTCGTTGTTTTGAACGTCAATTCGGTCATGATCGCCGACCTCCCTGATTCATGAACTTGCTTGGTCATGGCGTGATCATCGGGCGGGGGCGGCGGTAACCGCATGAGGTGTTTGCCTCAAATCGCGACAATGGATTTGCTTTTGAGGCCGATGCCTCATGCGCGGTAATGATGTTGGGGCCGACTATTGCACCATGATTACCGCCAACACCTCACGCGAGACCGCTCCGGTGATCCAAGAGCGGCCGTGGGACACGCTGCTCACCGAAGGTCACGCGCCTTTGGTGAGGGCGCGACGGGTGTTTCGCTACCTGCCGTCCGCGCCGCGCTGCAAGGTCTGCAACAACCCGTTTGGTGGCCTGGTCGGGCATGTGTTCGCCGCAGCCGGGTTCCGCCCGTCGCGCAAGAACCCCAATTTGTGCAGCCGTTGTTGTGATGCGCTTCCCCCGGGTGGCGCCGAGGTGGACGTCGCGGTTGTGTTCGCCGACGTTCGCGGCTCCACGGCGCTGGGCCGAAACGGAGTTCCCGCGGACTTCGCCGCGTTGCTCAACCGGTTCTACGTCGCTGCGACGCAGACCTTGCTGCGCCATGACGCGATCATCGACAAACTCATCGGCGACGAGATCATGGCTTTTTTTGTGCGCGGCATCAGCGGTCCGCACTACCGGCGGCAGGCGGTCCGGGCCGGAATGGAGCTGCTGCAAGCCGTCGGGTACGGCAGCGACGCGGGGCCCTGGCTGCAGCTGGGTGTGGCCGTCAACGCGGGGGTCGCATACGTCGGCAACGTTGGCGGCGCGGTGGTCGATTTCACCGCCCTCGGTGACCCGGTGAACGTCTCGGCCCGGATGCAACAACACGCCGCCGGCGGGGAGTTGCTCGTCGCATCCGGAGTGGCCGACGAGCTGATGGGAATGACGCCGCGGCGGCGACTGGACCTGCGCGGGCACGACCAGCCAATCGATGCCTTCGTTCTTGGCGCGCGAAGCGAAACCGTGCCCGCGCGTTAGTTGCCGTGCGGGTCAGCGGCGTTCAGGGTCGCCACCACCTTGTCGTAATCGCCGCGTGCCTGGCCGTAGCGAAGGAACTTGACCCGCTCTACCTGGATCTCGTTGGCGCCGGGTTCGGTTTCCAGCAGGTGGATAACCTCGTCGACGAACTCGTCGAGTGGCATCGCGAAATCGCTTTCCCGTTGTCCGGGAAGCAAATCGGTGGCCACCGACGGTGGTATGAGCTCTTTGAGCTCGACCGTGGAGTCGGCCAGCTGCAGCCGCACCGACTCGGTGAGCATGTGAACGGCGGCCTTCGATGCGTTGTAGCTGGGGGTGACCCTCAGCGGGGTGAACCCCAGGCCCGAGGAGACGGTGATGATGGTGGCGGCCCGCTGCCTTTGCAGGTGCTCGATGAAAGCGGCGATGAGGCGGATGGGACCCAGCACATTCGTGGTGATGACCGACTCCGCGGAGTCGAGGAACGTTCCGGGCTGATGCCAGTCCTCGACCTTCATGATGCCGGCCATCGCGATGACGACATTGAGGTCGGGATGGCGGGCCAGCACCTCACCGGCAGCCGACCGCACACTCGCGGCGTCGGCGGTATCGATCTGCACCGTGTCGATATCCGGATGCTCGGCCGCGATCTGGTCGAGCAGCTCTTTCCTTCTGCCCCCGACGATTACGGTGTTGCCCTTGGACTGCAGACGCAGCGCCAGTGCCAAAACCGATTCCACTGGTCGAGCCGGGAATGAAGATGGTGTTGCCGGTGATGTCCATACGCCTAGGCCTTTCGTGGTGTAGCTAGAGCTTGCCAACCCGGCGGCGACTACGCGATCCGTGAGCGTCAGCTCACCGCGGGGCTGGGCACGTTCGGGCCGTCGCGTGCACCGAGGTTGGTCGCCGCGGTGATGACGGCCCGTTCGATCTGTCGAAGCGAGTGCACCGCGCTGAGGAATCGTCGGGTATCGGGCCGTGGTTCGCCCCCGGCGCCCTGATGGCGGGCCAGCGTTTCCGCGGCGTCGAGTTCGTCGGTCGTGGAGTCGACGGTCACCGAGTCGGCACCGTCGATCATGGCGAGCAGCGCGTCGATGTTGCGTCGAGTCTGCCCCGACGCCGACGCGAAGGCGTCGGCCAGATCTGTGGCCAGATCTGCGGCCAGCGGGTGTGACCCGACCGAGCCCTGGTGCTGCTCGGTGCTGCGCGCCAGGCTGCGCCCGTAACGGTCACACGCGCTGAATATCCGCAATCCACGCCGAATGCTTCGGCGGCCGGCAAGGCCGGCGACCCCCGCTAGCAGCGGCTTGGCGGTGATCCGGAACTGCTGCAGTTTGCGATCGAGCTGGCGTGCCTGCTCGGTAGGGCTCACCGTTTCGTCGCGACCGCACATGGTCGCGGTGGATATCTCGATCAGTTCGGACAGGCTCGTCAAAAAGGCGCGGGTGTCGTCGCGGATGGCGGTTCGGGTATGGGTGGGCAGCACCACGATGGCCACGGTGACGCCGATGACGGCGCCGATCGCGGTCTCTTCGATCCGCAGCATCAGTACGCCGAAGGAGAATTGGCCGAGCAGGCCGTACAGCAACGCGAGCATCGTGGTGATCCAGAAGGTCATCAGGCTGTAGGTCACCGTCATGAAATAGAAAGCGCTAAACAGGCATACGAAGATCGCGGCGAGCGAGGCCGTCTTGTCGCCGGCGAACAGCGTGGCCACCAGCACTCCGCAGGGCACGCCGAGAATGGTGCCGAGCAGCCGCTGCCAGCCTTTGGTCAGGGTTTCGCCCCAGGAGTTGGTGCCGGCGAAGACTACGAACGCCGCGATCACCGCCCAATACCAGCGCGACGGCGACACCAGCTCGCCGGTCACGATGGCCAACGAGGCGGCGACGGTCACCTGGATGGCTTGCCGGGTGGTCTGCCGCAGACCGCTCTGCTGTTGCTCGTCCGCGGCGTCATCGACGGCCGGTTCGACGCTCTCGGACACCGGCGGCGATACGGCGCTACCGGCGCCGGTGGTGGCCCGTTCGACGATTGCCCGGACTTCGGCCGTGGCCGTCGCCGCGTTGATTATCGCAAGGGCAAGGCGGCGTACGGCGGCTTGGCCGGGATCGTCGTCGGCGGTCGGGCTGTCGTGCTGATCAAGAATCCGCTGCGCCCGGCTCGCGGCCTGTGCAAGCCCGCCTTCCCGCGGCAGACGGATCGCCCTCGCCAGCTGCACGAGCGCCGCAACCAGTTCGACGCGAGTCGCGATAGGTATCTCGGCGGCGGTGTCTGTGCCCAGGACGGCGGCTCGTCGACCGGCGGTGGCGACCCATTCGATGGCGAGCTCTGCGTCAAAAAGCCAGGGCGTCAGTTGTTCACTGCTGACCCCGGGCCACAGCATCGCGGGGTCGGCTTTGTCTTCGATCTGACCTTGCACCATCAGGGCGGTCTCGTTGAGCCGGATGGTGCGGGTGCGCATGCGGCGCCGCCGCCGTTCGTCGAGGCGTCCGGTGCGCACCGCTTCAGCGGTGGTGTCGACCACGATGGCCATCCGCGCCCGCAGCGCCCGAATGGTGGCTCCCAGCACGCGTTCTGGTCGATCGGGCAGCACATAGACGCTCATCACGAACGTGCACACCGTTCCGACCACGACGGCCCCGACCAGCCAGGGCAGCTCCGAAATGCTGGCTTGCAGATACAAAGTGAAGAAGTAGGCCATGAATGCGACCATGCCCAGCGCCCTGCCGCGGGGCCCGAAGCGGCGGATGTAAACCGCACCGAACACGATCACCACGAAGACGGCGTCGCTGGCCACTTTATGCGGCGCGAGCAGTGCGGCCGCGGTGATGGAGAGGGCGGCCGGCAACGGCAGCAGCGCTATGGTGATCCGCTGCCGATGCGGGTCCGGCTCGTTGACGGACCGGGCCGCGATCATGGTGATGACTACGCCCAGCAATGCGACCGTCAGCGGCTGTCCCGTCGCCCTGGTAAGCAGGAAAAGGATCGCCAGGGCACAGGCCAGCGCCGCCGTCGTTCGTGTCGCCATCCGCAGCCGCAGCAATCCGGGATCGGAGCCGATCCACCAGTTGCGGGCCCGTTCGTAGAGATCAGTTATCTTCTGACCCCCCTCTCGCTTGCTGGACACCACATGGTTACCCAAACCGTGTCGCCGAGGCCAAGCTAGTCTTCGACATCGTGACAACGCCGACGCGGGCGAAGCTGGCCGATGGCCGTGACCTGCTGTTCTTCGCGTTGGCCGGGCACTGCCCGGCGCCGGTCGAGGATCGCAGGCCGCTGCCCGAGCGTGACCCGGACCAGTCGCAGTTGCGGTTCGACCGGTCGACCGGACAGTGGGTGATCGTCGCGGCGCTGCGCCAATACCGCACCTACAAGCCGCCCGCCGAATTGTGCCCGCTGTGTCCGGGACCGACCGGGCTGACCAGCGAGGTGCCCGCCCCCGATTACGACGTCGTCGTGTTCGAGAACCGGTTCCCCAGCCTGTCCGGTTCCTCGGATTCGATACGGGCGCCCGCCGGCGACGGCTTCGTGTCTTCTCCGGGGCATGGCCGCTGCGAGGTGATCTGCTTTTCCAGCGAACACTCGGCGTCGTTCGCGGAGTTGGAACCGGCGCATGCCCGGCTGGTCGTCGACGCGTGGCGGCACCGCACCGCCGATCTGATCGGCATGCCGGGTATCGAGCAGGTGTTCTGTTTCGAAAACCGCGGCGAGGAAATCGGGGTGACACTGACCCATCCACACGGTCAGATCTACGGCTACCCCTATCTGACGCCGCGAACCGCCGTCATGCTGGGCCAGGCACGCGAACATCGAATACGACACGGCGGCAACCTTTTTGCCGACCTGCTGGCGCGCGAGATCGTCGACGGCAGCCGCGTCGTAGCACGCACCGAGCTGTTCACGGCGTTCGTGCCGTTCGCGGCGCGCTGGCCGGTCGAGGTGCACATCTACCCGAACAGGTTCGTGCACAACCTCGTCGAACTCGGCGAAGACGAATTGAACGAGTTTGCACAGGTCTACCTCGACGTGCTGGGGCGCTTCGACCGGATGTATTCGGCTCCGCTGCCGTATATTTCGGCGCTGCACCAGTTCGCCG
>Ga0335072_10002581_pt1 | contig 27976 bp, 25 predicted proteins | sample Lox_Sample_21_FD_206725 | JGI IMG/M metagenome (GOLD analysis project Ga0335072, IMG submission 206725) | Soil microbial communities from Loxahatchee National Wildlife Refuge, Florida, United States - Lox_Sample_2.1 | ecosystem: Environmental > Terrestrial > Soil > Wetlands | place: USA... | reverse complement strand
ATCCCTGCAGGGACATGGGTTTCTCATGCGAGCGAGACGGCGCCAAAGTGATCGCTGGACGCAATACAACCGGCTGGCGCTATCGTCACGCCGGGAGCAGCGGGCCGGATGGCAGCGACAACGGCACCATGTGGATCGACGATGAGTACGGACTCCTGCTCGGCTATCACGCGGCGGATATGGAAGGCCGTGCGATGGATTGGATCGTGACGTCGGTGTCCTTCGATCCGTTGCCGGCCGATTTGTTCGAATTGCCGAAAGGCCCTTGAATCTCGATCAGGCGGTACTTGTTCAGCGCACCGCCAATGCCAACGCAATGCCGATCCACAACGTCAACCCAAGCCAGTTGTTGTGACGGAATGCGGTAAGGCAGGCGTTTCGCTCGCGGTTGCGAATTAGCCATTGTTGCCAGCCAAACAAACCGGCTGTCACCATCACTGCCACCCAATAGGGCCACGCCAGGTGGGCACGCGTACCGATCATCACCAGTGACACCACAAAGGTGCCCATCAGCACGCCAATAATGGTCAGATCCGCATCGCCGAAGAGAATGGCGGTGGAGCGCGCACCGGCTTTGATGTCGTCTTCGCGGTCGACCATGGCGTATTCGGTGTCGTAGATCACCGACCACAGAATATTGGCGATGAATAACAGCCAGCCCACCGGCGGCACGTTGTTCTCAATGGCGGCGAACGCCATGGGAATCGACCAGCCGAATGCGGCGCCCAACACCACTTGCGGCAAATCGGTATAGCGCTTGGTGAACGGGTAGAGCGCGGCCAGCGCGGCACCGACAAAGGAAAGCTTGATTGTCAGCGTGTTGGTCATCAGTACCAGCAGGAAGGCGAACACCAGCAAGACGGCGAACACGATCAGGGCTTCGCGGGGCGTGACGCGGCCCGATGCGATGGGCCGCCCCGCCGTTCGCGCGACCTGGGGGTCGAGCTTGCGGTCGGCGTAGTCGTTGATGGCGCAGCCGGCGGCGCGCATCGCAAACACCCCGAGCGTAAAGATCACCAGGGGCTTCCACGGGGGGAAATCGCCCGCTGCCAGCCACAGCGCCCACCAGGTCGGCCATAGCAGCAAAAGAGCCCCGATCGGGCGGTCCATGCGGGTCAGCACGAGGATGTCGTGCGCTTTTTCCCGCTGTTTTTGCGGCAATTTCCGCAGCAGCCAGTCCAGCACGCGCGATGCGCGGGACGAACTGTCGGCAGGCCGGACCGGCTGTGTCCGCGCCGGGGCCGCTGACGCACGGGCGCGGTGTGGTGCGGGAGCAGGGGAGGTGCGCCGCGGGCGCTTGCGGGAAGTCGGTGCCATTCCCCCAGTGTAGCGTGCCTCCTTGGCCGGGAAGGTGCGCTACGGCGCGGCCACCGTATCAGTAGTACATTGTCGCCGTGAGGGATCCGTCCAGGATTTCGACTACATCGGGGGCAGGGTCTCAATGAGCGCGTCTATCGGTCATATTGCATTGATCGTGCGTGATCCCACTCGCACCGCGGAGCTGTTCGCGGGCGTACTCGGCGCGGAGGTCGTCGCCGATCAGCCCGACGACGAGGGGTGCCTGCAAACGTTTGCGAAATTCGGCGGCGTGTGGTTCGTCATGCGACAGGGAGAGGGGCCGCCTCTTCGCAACGGCGACCATATTGCGTTCGAGGTCAGCCACGACGAACTGAAACACTACGCCGGCAAGCTGGCCACCTCGGACGTCGAACACTTCATGGCGCGCGAAGACAGCGCGCTTTATTTCATGGATTACGACAATCACGTCTTCGAACTGGATGCCGGCGGTTCGATCGACGACGCGCTTCGGGGTCTGCTACGCGCATAGCAGCAAGCGGTAGGCGGGGTTGTCGCTTTCGTCCACATGCGGATAACCCAGCGTGGCCAGAAAATCCTGCAGCAGCGCCAGCTCGCTCGGCGGTACCTGGAGGCCGACCAGGATGCGTCCGTAATCGGCCCCATGATTGCGATAATGGAACAGGCTGATGTTCCAATCCGGATGCATGCGATCCAGAAACCGCGCCAAGGCACCCGGGCGTTCCGGAAAATCGAAACGGTAAAGGCGCTCGTCGCGCGCCAGGGGCGAACGGCCGCCGATCATGTGCCGCAAGTGAAGCTTCGCCAGTTCGTCGTCGGTCAGATCCAGTACGCCGAAACCGTTCGCACGAAACGCATCGGCGAGCGCCTCGCGTTCGCCGCGCCGCGCGGTTTGCACGCCGACGAAAATATGCGCGGCCTGCGCATCGCCAATGCGGTAATTGAACTCGGTAATCGAATGCTGGCCTAGCGCGCTGCAGAAGCGTCGAAAGCTGCCGCGCTGTTCGGGAATCGTCACCGCGAAAACTGCTTCGCGCTGTTCGCCGACTTCCGCGCGCTCGGCCACGAAACGCAGCCGGTCGAAATTCATGTTTGCGCCGGAGACCACCGCGACCAACGCACCGTCGCATGAGCCGTGCGCGGCGAGATAGTGTTTCAAGCCGGCCAAGGCAAGCGCGCCGGAAGGCTCGGGAACGCTGCGTGTATCCTGGTAGATATCGCGAATGGCCGCGCAGATGGCGTCGGTATCCACGCGCAGCACATCGTCCAGGTACTGCTGGCACAAAGAGAACGTCAATGTACCGACCTGCTTGACGGCGGTGCCGTCGGCAAACAATCCCACTTCATCCAGCGATACGCGCACGCCGGATTCGATGGCCCGCGCCATGGCGTCGGCGTCACACGCCTGCACGCCGATCACGCGCACATCCGGACGGCGTGCCTTGATCACGGCGGCCATGCCCGCGGCGAGGCCGCCGCCGCCGATCGGTACGAACACGGCGTGCAACGAGCCCGGGTGCTGCGCCAAAAGTTCCAGCGCAATCGTGGCCTGGCCGGCGATGACGTCGAGATCGTCGAACGGATGCACAAATGTGGCGCCGCGTTTCTCGCCCAAACGCTGTGCTTCGGCCTGCGCATCGCTGTACGAATCGCCGTGCAGAACCACCTCCACGAAGCGGCCGCCGAAGCGCCTTACGGCGTCCACCTTCACCTGCGGTGCGGTCACCGGCATGACGATGGTCGCCGGTATCTTCAAGCGCGAAGCGGCCAACGCCACGCCTTGCGCGTGGTTGCCAGCCGACGCGGCAATCACGCCGCGCGCGCGATCGGCTACATCGAGTTGCGCCATGCGGTTATAAGCGCCGCGCAGCTTGAACGAAAATACCGGCTGCTGGTCTTCGCGCTTGAGCAGCACACTGGCGCCCACTCGCGCCGAGAGCAGCGTGGCCGGTTCCAGTGCGGTGTGTTGCGCGACCTCGTAGACGCGCGCCGTTTCGGCGCGTCGCAATACGGATGCAGCGGTAGGTGCCGCATCGCCGTCCATCAACTGCGCGTTCATGCCTGGGCCGGATGCTCGACCTGCAGTACGTCGACCAGTTTGCGCGTCTGCTGCAGGATTTGCGTCAGCGTGGCGTCGTCGCCGCGCACGGTCAGGGTGAGGCGCGACACGGCAGGATCGGCGGTGGCGGCGACGGTGAGCGTGTCGATGTTGTGTCCGCGTGCGGCAAACAGGCCCGCGACGCGAACCAATGCGCCGGCTTCATTTTGGAGAAGAATCGAGAGCGTGTGTTGCATGGCCTGTTCCTGTCGTATGTATCGGTATGTCGTGAGCGTTAGAAACTGTCGGACGCGGCGGCTTCGCCGGTGTGCGCAACCGTGCGCGAGGGAATGAAATCGCCTGTGATCATTTGCGAGTAATTGGCGCCGGGGCCGACCATGGGATAGACGCCGGCATCCGGATCGATCATCACTTCGAGAAACGCTGGCCCGTCGAAAGCCAGAAATTGCGCGATGGTGTCGGTCAGCTCTTCGCGGCGTTCCAACCGACGCGCCCAGCCGAAGCCATCCGCCTCGGCGGCGCGCACGAAATCCTTGCGATGCAGGCTCTTGTCGGAGGAGGCGAAACGTCCTTTGAAAAAAAGCTTCTGCCACTGCCGCACCATGCCGTCGCCGACGTTGTTGAGCACGACGATTTTTACCGGCAACGCGTAGGTGGTGACGGTTTCGAGCTCGCCCAGATTCATGCGAATGCTCGCATCGCCGTCGATGTCGATCACCAACGCATCGCGTTGGGCCAATTGCGCGCCGATCGCGGCAGGCAGACCGAAACCCATCGTGCCCATCGAGCCGGACGTGAGCCAATGCCGCGGCGCGCGAAAATCCAGATATTGCGCGGACCACATCTGATGTTGACCGACGCCGGTGCTGATGATGGCGCGGCCTTGCGTGTGGCGGTTGATCTCTTCCAGCACCGCATACGGTTGAATCAACGCGCTGTCGCGGTCGTAGTTCATCGCGTGCATGCGCTTGAGTGCGGCAACGTGCGCATGCCAATCGCCGAGCGCGGGCCGGCGACCATGTGTTTTGCCATACTGAGTGAGGCGGCGCAGCGCGCGGTCCAACGGACCGACGTGATGCCAGTGGGCCGGCTTCACCTTATTGATTTCAGCCGGATCGATATCGATGTGCGCGACGAACTTCGCTTTCGGCGCAAATTGCGTCGGCACGCCGGCGACGCGGTCGTCGAAGCGGGCGCCGAGCGCAACGAGCAGATCGCAATCTTCCACCGCGTAATTCGCATAGGCGGTGCCGTGCATGCCGAGCATGTGCAGCGCCAGCGGATCGGTCGTGTCGAAGCCGCCGATGCCCATCAGCGTGGTGGTGACCGGCAATCCGAACGCATCCACGAATTCACGCAGTGCGGGCGCCGCGCCACCGCCGACGATCCCGCCGCCGGCGTAGATCAGCGGGCGCTTCGCTTGCGACAAGGCATCGAAGAACGCCGCGCACTCCGCGTCGCTCAGCGTGGCGTGTTCGACGTCGCGCAGACGCGCACGATAGCCGGACAGCGGGAGCTCCTCCCGGCCGTCGAAAACCATCATGGTGTTTTGCACGTCCTTGGGCACATCCACCACCACCGGACCGGGGCGACCGCTGCGCGCAATGGTGAAAGCGGTGCGCAGCGTGGCTTCCAGGCGCTCGGCTTCGGTGACCAGAAACACGTGCTTCGCGCAGGAGCTCATGATGTTGCTGATGGGCGCTTCCTGAAACGCATCGCTGCCGATGGCCTGCGTGGCGACCTGGCCGCAGATCACCACCATGGGAATGGAGTCGGCGGTCGAATCACGCACCGGCGTCACCATGTTGGTGGCGCCGGGGCCGGAGGTCACGATCGCGACGCCGACCTTGCCCGATGCGCGCGCATAGCCCGACGCCATAAAGCCAGCGCCCTGTTCGTTCGCCGGAACGATCAGCGGCATCGGCTCGCTGCCGTCGGCGTTCAGGTGTTCGGCGTTGTGGCGGAATACCGCATCGTACACGGGCAAAATCGCGCCGCCGGAATAACCGAACAGTACGTTCACACCTTCATCGGCCAGCACTTGTACGACGACATCCGCACCGCTCATGGCCGTCCCGGCCAGCGGATGTTGCGCGATGCCCGTTTCGGCCTCGGCGTCGGGTGTTGGTCTCAGCAACGGCATGTTCACGAAAGTCCTTGGTGATGGCGTGTTGTTATCGACGATGCGGTTCTGGGCGTCGCGAATCAGAAAGTGCTGTGCGCAAGTGCGGCTGACATAAGGGCCATGCGACGCTCACCCGCCGGAGATGGGGAAATGAGCGAGCGCCGCATGGGCTTTAACCGACCTTCTTCAGCGGCGCTTGTGCAGGCTTGGCGTTCTGCAGCCACGCCATGCGCGAACGCAGCTGGGCGCCGACCTGCTCGATCGGATGATCGAGATCGGCCTGCTTCCACTTTTTGTAGTTGGGCAGGCCCGCGTTGTATTCGGCGACCCAGTTGCGCGTGAAGGTGCCGTCCTGGATGTCTTTCAACACCGCCTTCATGCGCTCCTTGGTGCCGGCGTCGATCACGCGCGGACCGCTGACGTAGTCGCCGTACTGCGCGGTTTCGGAGACAAACTCCAGCATCTTGGTAATGCCGCCTTCGTAGAACAGATCCACGATCAGCTTCAATTCGTGCAGCACTTCGTAATAAGCGATCTCGGGCTGATAACCGGCTTCCACCAGCGTTTCGAAACCCTTCATCACCAGCTCGCTGGCGCCGCCGCACAGCACGGCCTGTTCGCCGAACAGATCCGTTTCGGTCTCTTCCTTGAAGTCGGTTTTGATCAGCATCGCGCGCGCGCCGCCCAGGCCCGCGGCATAGGCGGTGGCCTTTGCTTCGGCGTGGCCGCTCACGTCCTGATGCACGGCGTAGATGCACGGTACGCCGCGGCCGCGTTCGTATTCGGTGCGCACCAATGCGCCGGGTCCCTTCGGTGCGACCAGCACGACGTCGATGTCCGTGCGCGGTTCGATCAACTTGAAATGCACGTTCAACCCATGCGCGAACAGCAGCGCCGCACCGGGTTTGATGTTCGGCTCGATCGACGTTTTGTACAGCGTGGGCTGCACCATGTCCGGCGTCAGCACGGCGACGAGGTCGGCATCGCGTACGGCCTCGCCCGGCTCCACCACGTGGAAACCATCGGCCACAGCCTTGTGCCAAGTGGGGCCATTCGGGCGCAGCCCGACAACGACGTCCAGACCCGAGTCTTTCAGATTGAGCGCGTGGGCGCGGCCCTGGCTGCCGTAACCAAGAACGGCGATGCGCGCCTTGGCGAGCGTTTCGGTGGTGGCGGTGGTGCTCATGCGATGACTCCTGCTTCGGTGCGTGACGAGATGGGTTGTTGTTTGGGCTGTGTAGACGGGTGCGTGGTGGCGCCTTCGGAGGCCGAGCCCACCAGTTGTGCGTATTTGGCGAGTGCGCCGCGCGTTACTTTCGGCGCGGGCGGCTGCCACGTCTTGCGACGTGTTGCCAGATCGGCGTCGGTGGAAATCGTGCGCGACTGAGCATCGATCACAATGCGGTCACCTTCATGCAATAGCGCAATGGGGCCGCCGCGTGCGGCTTCCGGCGCGATGTGCCCCACCATGAAACCGTGCGTGGCGCCGGAGAAACGGCCGTCGGTGATCAGCGCGACATCGTCGCCAAGACCGCGGCCGATCAATGCGGCGGTGACGCCGAGCATTTCGCGCATGCCGGGGCCACCGGCGGGGCCTTCGTTGCGGATGACGACGACATCGCCTTTGGCGAGCTGGCCGGCCTGCACCGCGGCAAACGCTTGTTCCTCGCTTTCGAACACGCGTGCACGGCCTTCGAAATGCGTGGCACCTTTGCCGGCGAGTTTCAGGATGCAGCCTTCCGGCGCGAGATTGCCGTAGAGGATCGAGTAACCACCGCGCGGTTTCAGCGGCTGGCCGACGGGATGCACGACATCCTGTTTTTCGGCATGCGGCGCTGCGGTGCATTCTTCAAAAAGACTACGGCCCGTGACGGTAGGCGCGTCCTCAAGCATGTTCGCCGCAATCAGCTCCTGCGCAACGCGTGCGCTGCCGCCTGCGCCGAACAATTCCACGGCGGTATAGCGCCCGCCCGGCAACAGATCGGCGATGACCGGCGTGTGCGCGGAGGCGGGTTCGAAATCTTCGATCGTCCACGGCACGCCCGCTTCACGCGAAATCGCCAGCAAATGCAGCACCGCATTGGTGGAGCCTGCTGTCGCCGCGACCATGCGGGCCGCATTGCGGAACGTGGTCTCGCTCAGGATGTCCAGTGGCTTGCGTTGCTCGCGCAAGCAATCCATTACCAATTCGCCGCAACGAAACGCAGCATGCGCTTTCGCGGGATGCGTAGCCGGAATGTCGTTGAAACCCATCGGCGACAAGCCGAGCGTCTGCAGCACCATCGCCATGGTATTGGCGGTGAACTGGCCGCCGCATGCGCCGGCGCCAGGGCATGCATCTTTTTCGACCGCCGTCAGCTCCGCATCGGAAATTTTGCCGGCACCATGCGCGCCCACCGCTTCGAACACTTGCTGGATGGTGATCGGATGATTGTCGTGCGTGCCGTGCGCGATGCTGCCGCCGTACAGCGCAACAGACGGAATGTTCAAACGCGCCATCGCCATCGCGGCGGCGGGAATGGTTTTGTCGCAACCGCACAGCACCACCATCGCATCGAGGCAGTGACCGTCGACGGCCAGTTCGATCGAATCGGTGATCACCTCGCGGCTGATCAACGACGCGCGCATGCCCGGCGTACCCATCGCGATGCCGTCGGTTACGGCGATGGTGTTGAATTCGATCGGCGTGCCGCCGGCCGCGCGGATACCCGCCGACACATGGTCGGCCAGTTCGCGCAGATTGAGATTGCACGGGCTCACGTTCGACCACGTATGCACCACCGCCACCAACGGCTTGGCGATGTCGCCATCCTGCAGGCCGGTGGCGCGCAACATCGCGCGCGCAGGTGCACGGTCGGGTCCGGTTTTGATGAGATCGCTGCGCATCATGCCCTCGCTCAACCGCAAGCACGCAAGCCGCAAAGAAACGCGGGCGTGGCAACGTCGTCCAGTGCGGCGATAACCGCGTCGCGAATCTGACCGGTGGTGGCTTTGCCGCCGATATCGCGGCTGTGCGGACCATTCGTCAGCACGTGGTTGACCGCGGCCTCGACCGTGGTGGCTTCGACCTCCAGCTCCAGCGAATGACGCAGCAGCATCGCGGCCGAAAGAATGGCGCCCACGGGATTGGCCACGCCCTGGCCGGCGATGTCCGGCGCCGAGCCGTGAATGGGTTCGTACAAACCGACTTTGCCTTCACCCAGCGACGCGGACGGCAACAGTCCCAGCGAGCCGGCCAGTGCCGCGGCTTCATCGGTGAGAATGTCGCCGAATAGATTCTCGGTGACGATCACGTCGTAGCGCGACGGTTGCGTCAGCAACAGCATCGCCATCGAATCGACCAGCTGATGCTCGAGCTTCACATCCGGATATTCCGCGGCGATGCGCGTCACCGTACTGCGCCACAGGCGCGAGGTTTCCAGTACGTTGGCTTTGTCGACCGAGGTGACATGCTGGCGGCGTTCGCGTGCCAGCTCGAAGGCGCGACGCGTAACACGTTCGACTTCGGCGACGGTGTATTTGCATTCGTCGGTGGCTGTATCGGTCGTGCGCGTCTTTGCGCCGAAGTACGCGCCGCCGGTCAGTTCGCGCACGAACAACACGTCGACGTTCTTCAGTTTTTCGTTCTTCAACGGCGACAGCGACGCCAACGCCGGGTGCACTTGCAGCGGGCGCAGGTTGGCGTACACGCCAAGGGCCGCGCGAATGGCGAGCAAGCCTTGCTCCGGGCGCACTTTGGCTTGCGGATCGGACCATTTCGGTCCGCCCACCGCGCCAAGCAGTACCGCATCGGCTTTCTTGCACGCATCCAGCGTTGCGGCGGGCAGTGGCTCGCCGGTGGCGTCGATGGCGCAGCCGCCGATGAGGTGCGATTCGAATTCGAACGTGTGACCGCTGCGTTCGGCAACGGCTTCAAGTACGGCAACAGCCGCGTCGAGAACTTCCGGACCTACGCCGTCGCCGGGCAGGGTAACGATGCGCGCCTTCATGCCGCCTTCTCCTGTTGCCATTTGTTATGGGTGGTTTCGTAGTGAGTGATTGCGTCGCTGTGTTGAAGCAGGAAACCGAGTTGGTCGACACCGTTGAGCAGGCAGTGCCGCGCAAACGGCTCGAGCGTGAAGCGAATGCGACCGCCATCGGGCAGTTCGATCGCTTGCTCGCGCACGTCGATGGAAAGTTCGATGCCTGGGTTTTTGAGCAGCCAACGGTGCTCGGCGTCCTCCAGCACGATCGCGAGCAAGCCGTTCTTGAGCGCGTTGCCGCGGAAGATGTCCGCGATCTCGCTGCACAGCACCGCCTGGATGCCGTAATCGAGCAGTGCCCAGGGCGCGTGTTCGCGCGACGAGCCGCAGCCGAAGTTGCGGCCGGCGACGAGAATGGAGCAGCCGCGTGCCTCCGGCTTGTTGAGCAGGAAATCCGGGTTGTTGCCGCCGTCTTGCGTGTAACGCCAGTCGTTGAAGCAGAACTTGCCCAGACCGGCGCGTTCGGTGGTCGTGAGAAAACGCGCGGGAATGATGCGGTCCGTGTCGATGTTCTCGTCGGGCAGCACGGCGGTGCGCGAGTGAATGCGTGTCACGGGTTTCATGCGGCGACCTCCGTCAGGTATTGGCGTGGATCGGCGATCGCGCCGGCGATGGCCGATGCGGCGGCGGTAGCGGGACTGGCGAGTACCGTGCGCGCGCCTTTGCCCTGGCGACCTTCGAAATTGCGGTTGGAGGTGCTCACCACGAGCTGTCCGGGTTGGGCGAGGTCGCCGTTCATGGCGATGCACATCGAGCAGCCTGGGATGCGCCATTCGGCGCCCGCGGCCAGAAACACTTCATGCAGTCCTTCTTTCTCCGCGTCGCGGCGCACCGCCTCGGAGCCAGGCACCACGAGTACGCGAACACCGGTGGCGACACGCCGCCCGCGCAGCACATTGGCGGCTTCGCGCAGATCCGACAAGCGCGAATTGGTGCAGCTGCCGATGAACACCACGTCCACCGCGGTGCCTTGCATCGGCTGATTCGCTTTGGCGTGCATGTAATCCAATGCACGCTGTTCCACCGCATTGCGCGCGGCAGGCACCGGCTTGTCCATCGCGATCGCCATGCCCGGATGCGTGCCGTAGGTGACGGTCGGGCGGATCTGGCTGGCGTCGATGCGCACTTCGCGGTCGTAGGTGGCACCTACGTCCGTGCGCAAGTTGTGCCAGCGCTGTACCGCGGCCTCCCATGCGGCACCTTGCGGCACGCGCGAGCGACCTTTCAACCAGGCGAAGGTGGTCTCGTCCGGTGCGATCAAACCTGCGCGTGCACCGGCTTCGATGGACATGTTGCACACCGTCATGCGTTCTTCCATCGACAAGGCTTCGATGGCTTCGCCGCGATACTCGATGACGTAGCCGGTGCCGCCGTCCACGCCGATCTCGCCGATGATGTGCAGGATCAAATCTTTCGCGCCGACACCGCGCGGCAACGTGCCGTCGACGTGGATGGCGAAGGTTTTCGGCTTGCGTTGCAGCAGGCACTGCGTGGCCATCACATGGCCCACTTCCGTGGTGCCGATGCCGAAGGCCAGCGCGCCGAACGCGCCGTGTGTGGAGGTGTGGCTGTCGCCGCACACGATCGTCATGCCCGGCTGCGTGGCGCCGAGTTCCGGACCGATCACATGCACGATGCCGCGATCGCTGCTGTCCCAGCCGTACAGCTGCACGCCGAACTCGCGGCAGTTCGCTTCCAGCTGCGCGACCTGCGCTTTGGCTTCGGCGTTCGCGTAGGGGCGTTCGCCGTTCGCCTGCGGCGGCAGCGTGGGCGTGGAGTGATCCAGCGTTGCCAGCGTGCGATCAGGACGGCGCAGCTTCAATCCGCGCGAGCGCAGTTCGCTAAAGGCTTGCGGCGAGGTGACTTCGTGCACCAAGTGCAGGTCGATGTAAAGCACGGCGGGTGTATCGGCGCTTTCGGGCGCCACGACATGCGCGTCCCAGATTTTTTCAAATAGTGTGCGCGGGGTCATGCGGAGGCTTCCGACGTAGCGTGCTGTTGGTGAGAAGTGCGGCCATGGATGGCCGCTTTTTGACTTTCGCGGTCAGGGGCGACCGCACTAACCAACCCTAGCCAGTTGTAGCGGTCTTGCGTGCGTCCGTCGAACAGACCAAAGAACGCATCGCGCAGGGCGCGTGTGATGGGCCCGGGCGTGCCGCTGCCGACCTTCTTGCGATCCACCGAACGCACCGGCGTGATTTCCGCCGCCGTGCCGGTCATGAACACTTCGTCGGCGGTGTACAACGCTTCGCGCGGCAGATCGCGCTCTTGGACCACGAAACCCAGATCGTTGGCCAGTGTGATGACGGAATCGCGTGTGATACCGGCCAAAATGCCGGCGCTCGAGGGTGGCGTGAGCAATTTGCCGCGCTTCACCAGAAACAGGTTTTCGCCCGCGCCTTCGCTCAAAAGACCGTTGTATCCCAGCGCAATACCTTCGTCGAAACCGCCGCGCCGCGCCTCCAGGCCGATCAACTGGCTGCTCAGATAATTGCCGCCCGCTTTGGCCCAACTCGGAATCGTGTTGGGCGCCGGACGATGCCACGACGACACGCACACATCCGCGCCCACTTCGGCGGCCTCACCCAGATAGGCGCCCCATTCCAGTGCCATGATCGCGACGTCGACGGGCGCGCCGTCCCTGGGGAGTACGCCGAGCCCGCCGGCGCCGCGAAAAACAATCGGTCGTACGTAAGCCGACGCCATGCGATTGGCGCGGATCACTTCCAAGCACGCTTCGTTGATCTGGTCTTCGGTGTAGCCGATATCGATCTCGTAGACGCGCGCCGATTCGAACAAACGGCGCGTGTGATCGGCAAGGCGAAAATAAGCGGGCCCTTCCGGCGTGGCGTACACACGCTCGCCTTCGAACACCGACGAGCCGTAATGCAACGCATGCGCGGTGACGTGGACGGTGGCCTCGGCCCATGGCTTGATGCGGCCGTTGTGCCAAAGGAAAGGCGTGCTCATGCGGAAACTCCTTGCAAAGTAGGTGCACCGGCGGTGCGGTCGCCGGCTTGTCGTTCGATGCGATTGACGATGGCGAGTGCGGCATGCGCCGTCGCTTCGATGATGTCGGTGCTGACGCTGCTGCCCTGCCAGTCGCGATGGCCATGACGCGCGGTGAGTTGCGCCTGGCCTTGCGCATCGCCGCCTTCGCTGATGGCGCGTACCTGAAAGCGCCGCAATACCATGTCGGTGCCGGTGGCGCGTTCGATCGCGCGCAATACGGCATCGACAGGGCCGTCGCCGATCGCCGCTTCGCCCACTTCGCGGCCGTCTTCATGGCACAGCTTCACCGTCGCCGATGCACTGCTGCCCAGATGCGAGGTGGTGTGAAGCTGCGTGAGGTGCCACGGGCCCGTGGCATCGGGATCTTGACCCAGCGCCAGCGCTTCCAAATCCTCGTCGCGAATGTCGCGTTTGCGATCGGCCAGCGCTTTGAAGCGCTTGAAGACACCGTCCATCGCTTCGTCGTCCACCTTGTGCCCGAGCGCTTCCAGGCGCTGGCGCAGCGCGTGGCGGCCGGAGTGTTTGCCCAGCACCAGCGTGGTTTCGGCAATGCCGACATCCTGCGGGCGCATGATTTCGTACGTGCCGCGATGCTTGAGCATGCCGTGCTGATGAATGCCCGACTCGTGCGCGAACGCGTTCTCGCCCACCACGGCTTTGTTGCGCGGCACCGCCTGGCCGGTGACCTGCGTCAGCAGGCGCGAGGTGGGATACAGCTTGCGTGTGTCGATGCCGGTACGCAGGCCAAAATGCGGCGCGCGAACCTTCAGCGCCATCACGAGTTCTTCCAGCGCGGCGTTGCCCGCGCGCTCGCCGATGCCGTTGATGGTGCACTCCACCTGGCGCGCACCGGCGCTTACCGCGGCAAGGCTGTTGGCGACGGCCATCCCCAGGTCGTCGTGGCAATGGGCCGAGAACACGGCTTTGTGCGCGTCGCGCACATGTTTCCGCAGATAGGTGAACAGCTCGACCATTTCGGCCGGTGTGGTGTAACCCACGGTGTCGGGAGCGTTGAGGGTGGTCGCGCCGGCGACGATGGCGGCGCTGAAGACTTCGGCGAGAAATTCCGGCTCGGTGCGCAGCGCGTCTTCGGCGGAGAATTCGACGTCGGCGCAGTATTTGCGCGCATGTTCGATGGAAGCGACGGCGGTATCCAGAACCTGCTGCTTGCTCATGCCGAGCTTGTGCTCGCGATGCAGTGGACTGGTGGAAAGAAACAGGTGAATGCGTGAGCGGTGCGCCCGTTCCAAGGCGCGTGCAGCGGTGTCGATATCGCCGGTTTGACATCGCGCCAGCGCGCACACCGTGGTGTTGCGCAAGGTTCGCGCGATTTCTTCGACCGCTGCGAAATCGTCCGGCGATGCCTGCGGAAAGCCGGCTTCCAGGATGTCTACGCCCAATGTTTCCAGGGCTTGTGCCATGCACAATTTCGCACGCCGGTCCATGGAGAAGCCGGGTGCCTGCTCGCCGTCGCGAAGTGTGGTGTCGAAAATGCGTACGCGATCTTCGGCGCTTTCGCCGGTGCTTTGCGGTTGTGCTTTTTGGGGGTTCATGGCCTGGCTCCGTTTGGGCCGGGCTTTAGGGCGATAAAAAACCCCGCATCCTTGTCGGGTGCGGGGTTCTTTGGGGTATCTAGGTTAGTTTTGCTTTACCTTGACACGCGCCCTCAGCCCGCACCTCCGTTGGTAATAAGGAGTACGAGTACAAGGGAAATAAGAAGGAGGCCCGCCAGCGGCAGCATGTCCGTCACCGTCGGGGGGCGGATCGCGCGAGTGGTATAGCGGTGGCTGTTGCGCTGCGGCATGTCATCGACCGTACGGCACACCCGGCGAGCGTGTCAACTATTTTTTTATGAAAAATTTTCCGAATTGACGATTTGCTCGTATTTGGATGGCTAAACGTCTAGATGCATCAAGCATTTCGCGCAAAAGACGTTTCACTAGAAACCAATGGGCGGCGCGAATTTACAGCGGCATGGTTTCGTTCGAAACTAAAAACGAGTGCGTAATTCGCATGCGTACGGTGCCGCTGCGGCGTTGATGGGCGCGGTGGCGTGCATGAATGGAGCGCTTGAAGACACGGGCGCAGCAATCGGACTAGTTCGATAGTGCGCGTCATGGATGCTTCGTCAGAACCGAGGCATTTGGCACTCGCCGATGCATTGGATGACAAGTTTGTGCGCTGTCCTGGTCTTGCAGCCTGCGCATTTGCTTGGCAGAGCGTTATGCGTGCGCCTGCGCGCTCAACCGTGTTAACCGCATATCCAGCCAGCGGTGCACGTCCGGCCATTCGCTGGCAATGATCGAGTAACACACCGTGTCGCGCAGCGTGCCATCCGGACGGCGCTTATGGGCGCGTAACACACCATCCTTATGCGCGCCGAGGCGCTCGATGGCCCGCTGCGAGTCCTGGTTTCGATGGTCTGTATGAAATTCCACCGCCACGCAGTTGAGCGTTTCGAACGCGTGTTTCAGCAGAAGCCGTTTGCAAGCGGTGTTGAGGTGGCTCTTCTGCCACCGCTTCGCGTACCAGGTGTAGCCGATCGCGATGCGCGGCAGTTCCGGCACGAATTCGTAGAAGCGCGTGGTACCCACGATGTCGCCGCTGGTTTTCTCGCGCACCGCGAATGGCAGCATGGCGTTGTCGGCAAGGCCTTTGAGCGCCTTCTCGATATAGCCCACGGCTTCGCCAGGCGCCGGCGCGCTGGTGAACCACAGATTCCACAGTTCGCCGTCGGCGGCGGCGGCCTCAAGGTCGGAGGCATGATGCGGGCCGAGGGGTTCGAGCAGGATATGTTCGTCTTGAAGCGTAATCGGGACGAGCGTTGGCATCAGGCATCCAGATCCGGGATGAGTTTGCTTTCCAGCCTTGCAATGGCGTCCTTCAACAGCAGCTTGCGCTTTTTCATGCGGGTAATCTGCAGCTCGTCCTGACCGATCGAGACCGATAGCTGCTGGATGGCGGTATCCAGGTCTCGATGTTCCTGGCGCAATTCGGCCAGAAGATGGGCGATCTTGGCGGGATCCTGAGCCTGCATGGCAAGGGTGCGAAGGGGGCGGCGGTAGAAGACGCAATTGTAGCGCGCCGGACCGCGGGCGGCGGGGCGGGTACACTATGCACTTGCCTGTCGCATGCCTTGCCCGCCCATGTCCGCCCAGCCCGAGGTCACCCCGCCCGATATCGCCCGCAAGCGCGCCTATGAGGCCGCCAAGCTGGCCAAGCGCTTGCGCCATCAGGTGGGCCAGGCGATCGCCGACTTCAACATGGTCGAGGACGGCGACAAGGTCATGGTGTGCCTGTCCGGCGGCAAGGACTCGTACACCATGCTGGATGTCCTGCTGTCGTTGCAGGCCAAGGCGCCCGTGCGTTTTGAGCTCGTCGCCGTCAATCTCGATCAGAAGCAGCCGGGATTCCCCGAGCACGTGCTGCCGAACTACCTCACCGAACGGGGCGTGCCGTTCCACATCATCGAACAAGACACCTACAGCACGGTGACGCGGGTGATTCCGGAAGGTAAAACCATGTGCAGCCTGTGTTCGCGGCTGCGGCGCGGCGCGCTGTATGCATGGGCGGCCGATAACGGCGTGACGAAGATCGCGCTGGGGCATCATCGCGACGATATTGTGGGTACGTTCTTCCTCAATATGTTCTACCAAGGCAGCCTGAAGGCGATGCCGCCCAAGCTGCGCTCGGACGACGGACGTCACGTGGTCATCCGTCCCCTTGCGTACTGCAAGGAAAGCGATATCGCCGAGTACGCCGAGCATAGGCAGTTTCCGATCATTCCCTGTAACCTCTGTGGTTCCCAGGAGAACTTGCAGCGCAAGGCCGTCAGCCGCATGTTGCAAGAGTGGGAGCGTCAATTTCCCGGTCGCAGCGAAACCATGTTTCGCGCGCTGGGCAACGTGGCGCCGTCCCAGCTGGCGGATCGGCAATTGTTCGACTTCGCTTCGCTGGGTTCGCGCGACGGCGCCAAGCGCGCGGACGTCCACGGCTGGTTGGCGGGAACCGATGGCGAAAGCCATCAATGATTTTCAGGCGGACGTTTAGACGTCCATAGTCCCCATCTTTAATCGAGTAGAACCGTGTCCCATTTTGCATCCGTTGAAATGACTCCAGGCGATCCGATCCTGGGCCTCACCGAAGCTTTCGTATCCGATGCGCGCCCGGGTAAGGTCAATCTCGGCGTGGGCATTTATTACGACGAGAGCGGTCGCATTCCCGTGTTGCGCGCCGTACGCGAGGTGGAAGAGGCGTTGGCGAAACAATCGCTGCCGCGCGGCTATCTGCCCATCGACGGTTTGCCGGCTTACACGCAGGCGACGCAGAAACTGGTGTTCGGTGCCGAGTCGCCGCTGCTGGCGGCAGGTCGCGTGGCGACGTCGCAGACCATTGGCGGCAGCGGTGCGCTGCGCGTTGGCGCCGAGCTTCTGAAGAAAGCACTGCCCAAGGCCAAAGTGGCGATCAGCAGCCCAAGCTGGGAAAACCATCGCGTCGTCTTCAATGCCGCCGGCTTCGAGGTGGTGGATTACGCCTATTACGACCCTTCCACGCACGGCGTGGATTTCCCCGGCATGCTGGCCGATCTCAACAAGATGGAGCCGGGCACGGTCGTGCTGTTGCATGCGTGCTGCCACAACCCGACGGGTGTGGATCTCACCCTGGAGCAGTGGAAGCAGGTGGTCGCGGCGGTGAAGGATCGCGGTCTGCTGCCCTTCATCGATATGGCTTACCAGGGTTTCGACAAAGGCATCGAGGAAGATGCCGCGGCCGTGCGTTTGTTTGCCGAGTCGGGCATCGAATCGTTCGTGGTCGCCAATTCGTACTCGAAGTCGTTCTCGCTGTATGGCGAGCGTGTCGGTGCGCTGTCGATTGTCGGCGCTTCGCGCGAGGAAGCCTTGCGTGTGCAGTCGCTGGTCAAGCGTATTATCCGTTCCATCTACTCGAGCCCGTCTACGCACGGCGGCGCGCTGGTGGCGGGTGTGCTCAATAGCGCCGAGTTGCGCATCGTGTGGGAGCAAGAACTCTCTCAGATGCGCGAGCGCATTCATGCCATGCGTGCCGGCATGGTGGAAAAGCTCGCCGCACAAGGTGCGCCGCAATTCGGCTTCATCCAAAAGCAGGCGGGCATGTTCTCGTATTCGGGCCTCAGCAAGGCGCAGGTGGACCGTCTGCGCGAAGAGCATGCGATCTACGCCATCGGCACGGGGCGTATCTGCGTGGCAGCGTTGAATCGCAACAATCTCGATAACGTGGTTGCAGCCGTCGCTGCCGTCATTCGCTAAAACTTCCATGATCGTCGCCCCGGTGTGAGCCGGGGCTCAGCGTCTTGTGTCATGCATAGGTCGCTGAGTCCCGGCTTGCGCCGGACGACGGATATTCGCCATCGGATCCTGCATGTTTTTTCGCAATCTCACGCTGTTCCGCTTTTCTCCCTCGGTTGCCGACGATCTGAAGCGCCTCGACGAGGCGTTGGACGAACATCGTCTGCGTCCTTGCGGGCCGCTGGAAATGGGCACGCGCGGTTTCGTGCCGCCGGTCGGCCGCGGTGACGATGCGCCGATGACGCACATGGTCAACGCATGCACGTTGATCACCGTCGGCAGCGAAGAAAAACTATTGCCCGCCGCGGTCGTGAACGACGAACTGCAGCGCAAAGTGCAAAAGGTCGCCGAAGAAGAAGGCCGCAAGGTCGGCGGTCGCGAACGCAAGCGTATGAAGGAGGATTTGCTGACCGAACTTCTGCCGCGCGCGTTTGTGCGCAGCTCGCGCATGTCGGCGTATGTCGATCGCAAGCACGGATGGCTCGTGCTCGACACCGCTAGCCGAAAAAACGCGGAGAACGCGCTCACGCAAGTGCGCGAGGCGCTAGGCAGCTTTCCCGCTGTACCACTGGCCCCGGAAGAAGGTCCGCGCGTACTGATGACCGATTGGCTCGCCAACGGCAATTTGCCTGGCGGCCTCGTACTTGGCGACGAATGCGAACTGCGCGATCCGGCCACGGCTACCGGCGCCATCGCGCGTTGCCGTCGTCAGGATCTCGATGCGGAAGAGGTGAAAGAGCATCTGCGCAACGGCAAGCAAGTGTTCCAGCTGGGCTTGGTGTTCGACGATCGCATCAGCTTCGTGCTGGGCGAGGATCTGGTTGTGCGCAAGCTCAAATTCCTCGACGCCGTGCTGGACGAAATGGGCGACAGCCAGCAGGACGCCGCCGCCGAAATGGACGCCCGATTCGCCCTCCTGACCCTGGAGCTGGAGCGTCTGCTGGCCAAGCTGGAGGAGTGGTTCGGGCTCCCCAGGCCCGAGTAAGCCCCTCCCCGGGCCCGGGTTTGGGACCCCCTCAGGCGTCCCACCCCGAGTGAGACGCGCGCCAGATCGCGCTTCCTGCAAATGAGGCAAAAAAGCCCTTGCGCCCGGGCTCCGCGCCCCACATTCTGCCTGGGCCAGGGCACCCCTTTTTGGCCCTGGGAGCAGTTCCGAAAGGCAGACCCCATGGCGTATCTCGACGGCGACTGGCTGGAGTTGGCAACACCCAGCGGCAATACCATCCGCGTGCTCAAAGCGTCACATCCGCGAGCACGGCGGCTGCGCCTCACCGTGTCCACAAAAGGGGCACGCATCACTTATCCGCAAGGCACGCATCCGTCGCAGGTGAACGCGTTTTTGCGCCACAACGCCGACTGGCTGGAGCGAAAGCTCGACGAACTCAATCTCGTCGTCGAACCGTTGCCGCCATTGCGCTTGGGTGCGCCCATCGAATTTCCGCTGCGCGGCGAGATCGTCACGCTGGATTGGGCCGAAGGCGCGTATCCGCGCGTCGTGGCGCACGACGGTGGTCTCACGCTGGAAATTCCGCGCCCGCACAGCCGCGCATTGCCCGTTGCGCGCGGCTTACTAGCGTCGTACTTCGAAACGCAGATCCGTCGCGACGTGTCGCGCTGGCTCGCCGGTTACGTGCCGCAACTGGGGCTTGCGCCGACGGCGTTGCGGATTCGTCCCATGAAGAGCCTTTGGGGCAGCTTGGATACGCGCGACCGCATCAATCTCGATCTTTCCCTCGCGCTCGCACCGACCGCCGCCTTGCGTTACGTGCTGGCGCACGAGTTGTGCCATTTGAAAGTGCGCAACCACTCGCCGCGTTTTTGGGCGCACGTCGAATCGATCTTTCCCGATTGGCGCGAACAGCGCGATTGGCTGCGTCAAAACGGCGCCATGCTGAAGGCGGAGTTGGACAGGCTGATCGCCGACGTGGCCGATTGAAGGTTGGTTTCCACCGTTGCGGCCAGGATGCATGCCATGCGCTATTTCTTCTGCAAACTGCACGGACCGCGAGCCACTTTTCCCGCCGATATCACGCCGGACGAAATGGCCCTGATGAAATCGCATGCGGACTATTGGCGCGAACGGATGCGTCAGGGCTACGTTGTCGTGTTCGGTCCGGTGATGGACCCTCAAGCCGCCTACGGCATTCTGGTCATGCAATTGCCCGATGACGTTGCGCCCGAACCGCTGGTCAACGAAGATCCCGTGCTGAAGGCCGACTGCGGTTTTCGTTTCGACATGCATCCCATGCGCGCGGTACTGCCTCAACAGGAATCATCCAGCGGCCATGCTTGAGGGCGACGATGCCGATGTCATTCGATGATTTGTTCAAAGGGGTCTGGACGCTCTGGCTCATCTATTGGGGCATCAGCGCGCTGGGCGTGAAAACGGCTGCACGCGTCGAGTCACCGGGCTCCCGTCTCGGAAGGCATGTCATTCCGCTCGTCGTTGCCGTATTGCTCCTGCACCGATACGACTGGATGAACGACACGTTTCTCAGCGAGCGTTTCGTGCCGGACCAAGCGTGGATGGCGTGGACGGGTTTTGGTCTTACGTTGATCGGCCTGGCGTTTACCTGCTGGGCGCGCATCACACTGGGGCGCAATTGGAGCGGCATCGTGCAGCTCAAGCAAGATCACGAATTGATCGTTCGTGGCCCGTACAGTTGGGTGCGGCATCCGATTTATACAGGGCTGCTGCTGGCCTTCTTGGGCACCGTGCTCGCCAACGGCGAATGGCATGCGCTCATCGGCGTTCCCCTCGTCGCGTTCGCGTTTTGGCGCAAACTCCGCCTCGAAGAGCGGTGGCTGTGCGAACTCTTCGGCGATCAATATCGTGCGTATATGCACCGCGTGAAAGCGCTAGTGCCTGGGGTGCTTTGAATTTGGGCGACTTCACCGTTGTTCCACGGTTTGCACCGTAGGGTTCTCGCTACCGGAAATACGGCGTCCGATTTCTTCCAACAGGCGGGCGTCGTGCCGACAAGAAATCGGTGATGAGCAACGCGCCCCTTCCAAATTCGCACACAAAGCTCGCCGGCGTGGCTCCCGCCGACATGCTCACGCCTGCAGATCGTTATCAGGAGCTGTTTGTCGACGTGCAACTCGCGCGCGTGTTCCCCGACAGCAAGACCTTCGTCGATTGCTCACCGCGTGGCGAACCCGAACGCATACTTGCCCTGTACCGGCAACAGCGAAGCGAGTCGGATTTCGACCTGGCTGCGTTTGTGCATACGCATTTCGACGAGCCGAAAATCTACAAACACCATTATGTATCGATAGAAGGCCAGCCGATCGCAGATCACATCGATAGCCTATGGGATGTGTTGACGCGGCACCCGCATCAACATCCAGCCCAGTCCTCGCTGTTGCCGTTGCCGAATCGCTACGTTGTGCCGGGCGGGCGTTTCGGCGAGCTCTACTACTGGGACTCGTATTTCACCATGCTGGGTCTTTTCGAGAGCGGTCGCTCCGACTTGCTTCACGACATGGCAAACAATTTCGCCTATCTCATCGACACATACGGCCATGTGCCCAATGGCAACCGCACGTATTATTTAAGCCGCTCGCAGCCGCCGGTGTTTGCGCTGATGGTGGAGTTGTTTGAGCAACACGGCGTTCGTGAAGCCATCGAATATCTGCCGCAATTGCTCAAGGAGCACAGCTTCTGGATGGAGGGCGCCGACGCGCTTCGGCCAGGTGACGCCTATCGCCATTGCGCGCGGACGGACGACGGTATCTTGCTCAATCGCTATTGGGACAGCCGCGAAACGCCGCGCGAAGAATCGCACGCCGAAGACGTGGAAACCGCCCAAAAATCGTCGCGGCCCCATTCGCAGGTGTATCGGGATCTGCGCGCGGGCGCCGCATCCGGCTGGGATTTCAGTTCGCGCTGGTGCGACAACGGCAAGCTCGAAACTATTCGCACCACGGCCATATTGCCGGTGGATCTCAATGCCTTCCTTTACAACCTGGAACAACAGATCGCCGAACTCAGCCAAGCGGACGGTCAGCGCAAACAGGCGCAAGCCTTTGCCGAACGCGCACAAACGCGTCGCAAAGCGATCGATCGTTTACTTTGGGACGATACGGCGGGCGCCTATCTTGACTACGACTGGCAGCGACACGCACCGCGCGAGGCACTCAATGCCGCAACCAGCACGCCGCTTTACGTGGGTCTCGCCAGCCGGACGCAGGCGCGCCGCGTGGCCGAGGCATTGCGTAAGCGATTGCTGGAAGAGGGCGGTCTGGGCGCCAGCGAGGTCGAAACCGGCGAGCAATGGGATCGGCCCAACGGCTGGGCGCCTCTGCAATGGCTGGCGATTCACGGGTTGCGTGAATATGGGTTGCACGATTTGGCTGACGACATTGCCTCTCGCTGGTTGCATACCGTCGCTGGCCTCTACAAACGCGAAAGCAAGCTGGTCGAAAAGTACGCGCTGATCGGCTCGCCTGAGCAGGCCGCCGGCGGTGGCGGCGGCGAATATCCGCTGCAAGATGGTTTTGGCTGGACCAATGGCGTCACGCGGCGATTGCTGGACGAAAAGCCCGATCATCATGCGAACCGTGCGTGCGCGGGATCGAGTGCTTGACGACTCTCGCCCGCGCACGGCTTTAACGTTTGCTCAATGCGCCAGCGCGAAACTGGTCAGCACCTGCGTGAATGCCTGTGGCTTTTCCATCTGCGGCATGTGATTGCATCCGTTGAGAATGCTGGTACTGATCGAAGGCGAATGTGTAAGACCGTCGCGCAAGCTTTCCAGCGCCGAAATGTCGATGATCTTATCGTCGCGACACCACATGCCGAGCACCGGCATGGTCAGCTTGTCGAGGCGGTTCTGCAGCGACACCACTTGCGAGTTTTCGCGCAGCTCGTTGAACGTCGTGTCGATGAAGGCGCGGTTCTTGACGTTGTCCTTGACAAATACGTCGACAAGTCGTCCGGGCAGATTCGGCACATGCTCGAAGGCCAGTGCATTGGCGCGAAAGAAGCCGGCGCGGTCGTCGAAGACGAAGGGGTCTTTGCCGCTCATCGCTTCCTTGGCGAAGTCGTTCTCCTTGAATTTGAGGCCGAACGAATCGACCAGCGCCAGCTCGGCGACGTCCTCGGGATGTTCGGCCGCATACACGCCAGCGATCGCGCCACCCATCGAATGGCCGACGATAAGCGCGTGTTGCAGATGAAGCGTCTGGACGAAGTCGTTCAACCGGTCGGCCTGGTTGTCGACGTTGTAGCTGGCGCCTGCAATGCGCGAGGACTCGCCCCAGCCGGGTAGATCGGGAATCACCACGTGGAAATGTGCGGTGAGCAGCGGTGCCACTTTCAGCCACACCTCCTTGCGTGCCGCGAAGCCGTGCAGCAACAGAATGGTCGGTCCTTGGCCGCCTTCGTAATACACCCAGCGCGTATCGCCTGCCTGCACGGAGTGCTTCTGCAGCTGAGCGTTCATCGCCTCGCGCCACGTATTGGCTTGCAACAGCCATTGCGGCGCGAACAGGTAAGTGCCGCCGAGTATCGCGATCAGCAACGCGGCAAGCATGCCGAGAAACTTGAGTCGGCGTATCAGCAGGCGTTGCCAAAGGGGGCCCGTATTGGCGTTTGCGGGAGTGCTCATGTCTATGTCTCGCAATCAACGATCGGTCGCCCGCCATCCCGGTTGAGCGGGACGGCGAGGTTTCAAAACGACGGATCAGGACTTGGTGGCTTTCGCCTTCGCAAACAAGGCTTCCACGGCCTGTTGCGTAAGCGGGTGATAGCCGTCTTTCGCCTTGCTGTACACCTGTTGGGCAAAGGCCAGGCCATCCGGCGTTTTGCTCAGTGCACGGTATACCGGCATGGTGAGATACAAGCGACCGATGCGGGTCATGTGTTCGGCCGCGGCAGGCCAGGTCGCCTTATCCCCGGCGGCGATCGCATGCACATACCAGCGCATGCCGATTTCGGCGTTGGGCGTGCCGGTGAGGTGCCACGCCGAATCCAGCTCCTGCATCTTGGCGAGCGGCGGCGCTTCGGGCAGGCCGTCGAGGAAATACATCCATTCCTGCGTGTTCCAGCTTTTCGCATCGAGCTTGTCGGCCGCCAGCGTGCCGCCGAGGAACGCCGTGCGTTCCTTGTCGATAGCGTCGAAGCGGGGCGAGTCCGGAATCGGTGCGTTCTTGGGAAGGCCAGTGCCGTACACCCACTCTTTCACTTCCTCCCAGCTCATCTTGCCGGGATATTTGTCGATCAGATTCGGCTTCAAATAGTCCAGCATCTGCTCGGTGGTGATGCTCTGGAAGGCGAAGTGATTGAAATAGCCCTTCAGGTAGTTGTCGAAGTTCTCGCGACCAAAGCGCTGCTCCAGCGTGCGCAGAAACCACGAACCTTTGTTGTATGCAACGTCGGACAGCGAATCGTCGGCATCCACCTTGCCGGGCACCGGCGCAAGCCGCTGTGAATTCAACGGCAGCTTGGCGATTTCCTTTTGCACGGTGTGAATGTCGAGCAAGGCTTCTTCATCGGCCTGGCGCTTGCCGTACAACGCCTCCGTAATGCGGCCCTGCACATAAGTGGTGATGCCCTCGTTGAGCCAGATGTCTCGCCACGATGCTGCCGTGATGAGATTGCCGGACCACGAATGCGCCAATTCATGCGCGACCAACGACACCAGGCTCTTGTCGCCGACAAGCACCGTCGGCGTGGCGAAGGTCATGTTCGGATTTTCCATGCCGCCGTAAGGAAAGCTCGGCGGCAGCACCAGGATATCGTAGCGACCCCAGCGATAAGGACCGTACAGCGTTTCCGCCGTGCGTATCATCTTTTCGGTATCTTCGAATTCATGCGCGGCTTTGCCGGCGACCGAAGGCTCCGCATACACCGCCGAGCGCGGTCCGGTGTCTTTCACCGCGAGATCGCCGGCGGCAATCGCCAGCAGGTAAGACGGAATCGGATGCGTTTGGTCGAAGCTGAAATGACCGTTCAACGGATGCGACGAATCGTTCGGCGCGCTCATGGCGACGCGCGTGTCTTTCGGTGCGGTCACCTCGGCGGTGTACGTAAAGCGGATGGCCGGCGAATCCTGCAACGGCACCCATGAGCGGGCGTGGATGGATTCCGATTGCGAGAACATGAAGGGCTGTTTCTTGTCTGCCGTCTGCGCGGGAGGCAGCCACTGCAGGCCCGAGGCATGGGGCGAGGTGGTGTACACGATGCGCACTTCGTGCGGACGCTGCGGCGTCTCAATGGTGAGCTTGCTGCCGAGCTGTTTGTCGCGCGGTGCAAGCGCGTATTTCAGCGGTGATGTATTGCCTTGTGCATCCACCGCATCGACACGCGCGATAGCGAGGTCGCGGGTGTCCAGTACCAGTGCGTCGGCCTTGGGGTCTTGCCAGTTCAACGTCAGCGTCGCCTGGCCATCCAGCTTGTGCTGCGCAAAATCGATCGCCAGCTTCAGATCGAGATGAGTAACGCGGACCTCGGCAGGCTGGGCGTAGGAGTAGGGATCGTCGGCATAGGCCGCCACCGGCAGCAGCAGGGCGCCTAGGGCCAGGATACGAAGCGGGGACATCATGCGGCTTCCAAAGGAAATCGGGAGCGGCGAGTATGCCACCGCCGCCCTGTTCCTGGCCCGTGACAGAGGTTAGGTCACGGCAATTCGCCGCCGCTATGCGGGTCGTCCGAATAGGGGTACGTGGCGGCGAGGAAGCCCGGTTGCGATTTCACGCGTTCGATCCACGCACGAACATGGGGATACGGGGCGAGCGAAAAGCCTGCCTCTTCCGCATGGCTGGTGTACGCGAAGAGCGAGATGTCGGCCACGCTGTAACCGTGATCGGTGAGAAATGGACGGCTCGCAAGCTCGCGATCCAGAATCTGCAGCGTACGTTCTCCCGCGGCGCGTTTCGTCTCCACCAATGCCGAGGCGCGGCGCTCCAGTTTGCCGGTGAGCGTCCAGTAGCGCAGCGAGCCGATCACCGACTCCACGCGCTCCTGCTCGAAGCTCAGCCATTGCTGCACCTTCGCGCGACCGAACGCATCGGACGGCAGGTACGGCGTATCCGTCGCGAGAAAGAACAAAATGGCGTTCGACTCGGCCAACGCGCGGCCATCGTCGAGCTGGATCGCCGGCACCGTGCCCGTCGGGCTGATGCGCAAATACGCCTCGGTGCGGCCTTCGCCTTCGAAGATGCTGATCTTCACCGTGCGATAAGGGCGCTGCAGATGATGCAGGAGTTGGCGGACTTTCCAGGCATTTTCGGAGGGCGCGTAATCAAACAACGTGAGCATCGAGCATCACCTTTCATGTGTGTCGGCAAACTATGTCGGAAGCTTGCCGCGTGCCGATATCCGTTCTTTGCGATTCATTAGCAGTAGCGATCGGCTAGCTTATCCGTCGCTTGTACGAGTACATCCACAATCGCCGGTTCCGAGGCGGCATGACCGGCGATCACGATGTGAAATTCCGCCTCCGGCCACGCGGCAGCAAGGTCGCATGCGTTTTTCACCGGGCAGATGATGTCGTACCGGCCGTGCACGATGACAGTGGGAATGCGACGCACCTTGTCCATATCGCGCAGCAACTGATCGCGTTCCAGGAACGCGCCGTTGCGAAAATAGTGTGCTTCGATACGTGCAAGACTCAATGCAACTTCTGGCGCGGCGAAACTCGCTTCCGTCTCGGGACTTTCTTCCAGCGTGATGCCGCCGCCCTCCCACGCGCCCCATGCGGTGGCGGCTCGCAGGCGGATGTTTTCATCGTCGCTTGTCAGGCGTTTCCAATACGCCTCGAGCATGTGGCCGCGCTCGTCGGGCGCAATCGCTTCGGCGTAGCGTTGCCATTTTTCCGGCAGGATCCACGACGCTCCGCCCTCTTCGTAATACCAGCGCACTTCTTCCGGGCGACAAAGAAAGATGCCGCGCAGCACCAGGCCGAGCACGCGCTCCGGATGCGTTTGCGCGTACGCCAGCGCTAGCGTGGAACCCCATGAGCCGCCGAACACGACCCAGCGTTCGACCTCCAGGTTCTCGCGAATCGCTTCGATATCCGCGACCAAATGCCAGGTCGTGTTGTCGGTGAGGTCGGCGAAGGGCGTGGATTGCCCTGCGCCGCGCTGATCGAACAAGACGATGCGGTAGCGCGCCGGGTCGAAAAAACGCCGATGATAAGGCGATAAACCCGCACCGGGGCCGCCATGCAGAAAGACGACGGGCAGCCCGTCCGGATTGCCGCATTCCTCGACATAAAGCGTATGCCGGCAGTCTACCGGGATGCGATGCATCCGGTAGGGTTCGATGTCGGGATACATCGTGCGCATGAAATAACTTGTCCTTAGCAATTGGCGCGACGGATTGCTGCGCGACTGACATCAAGCTTACCGTTTTGCCAAACGCGGGCATAACGCAAAAAGCGTTTATCGCGCATTAGCCCAATTGTCCAAGAAGCATGGGCATACTCCGTCGCAACGCCATGGGGAAGGTTGCAAGTTAACTATGGCCTAAGCCGGGAACATTTATCGTTTCCTGTGGCATATCCATCAAGGAGTGGTCGAGTGGGCAAACAAAATTCGCTGAGCGTGGCCATCGTGGCCGCCATGTGCGCAGGCATGTTGATCGTGGCCGGATGCAATCAACAGCCTGCGCAAGAACAAGCCAGTGCGCCGGCGTCGTCCGCCAGCACGGCGCCGCAGCAGCCTTCCTACACGCCGCCGACGGCGGACCAGCTCTATCAGATGGTGGCGCCTATCGCGTTGTTCCCTGACAAATTGGTGGCGCAGGTGCTGGCGGGTTCGACGTATCCGGACCAAATTACGGCGGCGCAAAACCTGGTCACACAGAATCCGAATCTCAAAGGCGATCTTCTGCAGGCCGCCGTGCAACCGCAAAACTGGGACGCGAGCGTCAAAGGCCTCACGCAGTTTCCGTCTGTGTTGAGTCAGATGGCGCAAAACATTCCATGGACGACGGCGTTAGGTCAGGCCTATGTGAACGACCCTACCGACGTGCTCAATGCGATCCAGGTGATGCGGCAGCGTGCGTCGGCCAGCGGCAACCTGCGCAGTTCGGCACAGCAAAGTGTCAGCACGCAGCCGGTGCAGCAGGCGCAGGAAAGCGAACAGGCCAGCTATGTCGGGAATGGCGATG